>Ga0116223_10000131_pt1 | contig 95929 bp, 83 predicted proteins | sample Sb_taG_3_FD_90092 | JGI IMG/M metagenome (GOLD analysis project Ga0116223, IMG submission 90092) | Peat soil microbial communities from Weissenstadt, Germany - Sb_50d_a_PC metaG | ecosystem: Environmental > Terrestrial > Soil > Wetlands > Peat | place: Germany: Weissenstadt | collected 2010-09-21 | reverse complement strand
TGCTGGAGCATGCCGTGGCCGCGGCCCTTACTGCGGTGAATTCAGAACACGCAACAGCCCATTTTCGCCACTGCGGCTATGGTCTATAAATACTCAGAAAATGGTCTAAGCGTGCAACGTAGAGTGAGGATGGATGCCCGCCGGTTGCTGGATAAACCGGTCGTTGATAAGCGGACGTACACAGACATGCTTCTTCCTGCCGGTGGGAAGTAAAACCTCGGTCCGGGAGCTCCCGATTTTATTGTTTTTTGAACTTCAGGCGTTGCAGCACCTCGCTCGTAGTGTAAGTGTCCAGTGTCAGTGGGGCAGCGCCCTGCGCTGCCAGCCCCGCACCAAGCCGCGAGATGGCCCGCGCCGTGCACATGCGACAGCGTTGACTTGCGTTTCAAACCGGAGGAAACACCATGCGCGACGCCCATCGAAAAGCCGCCGAGCAGCACGAACTGGCGGCTCACGCCCACCGTACCGCTGCCGAACACAATGAAAAAGGCGAAAACGAATCGGGAAACTGGCACTCGGAACGGGCGCTGGAGTACTCGGATCGTGCTTACAAGCTCGCCCAGGAAGCCCACTCCAAGTCGGGCCAGGTGGTGACTCTTTAATATGTCCCAACGTTCCAGCAACGGATCGCACTACGAAAACCACCCCCGGGCCGCCGAGCTGCATGACGCAGCCGCACATGCCCACCGGGTCGCCGAGCGGCAGGGAAAACAGGATCACCTCACGGGGCACGAACATTCACGGCAAGCCCTGGAGCTATCCAAGAACGCTCATCGCCATACCGAGGCGGCTACCGCCGGACACGTGATCGCGTTCGGCCATGAAGACATCGCCGCGCTCGCTTATAAACTCTGGCAAGCCCGAGGGTGTCCAGACGGGTCGCCCGACGAGGACTGGTTCCATGCCGCCGAGCAATTGCGATCCCACAGCTACTCCCATTAGTGCCACGCCCCTTGATCCCACCGCGGACGACCTCTGTCCCAAATGCAGCGTGGCAATGGAGCCCATCGAGATCGGCGTGGAGGGACTGCCGCTTCAGCGCTTGCAACTCTGTCCGCGCTGCTACCTGGTGATCTGGAGCGATCAATACGGCCTTCACTCGCGGCAAGGTGTGCCGATGAAAAAGGGCTTCAACCCGGCGAGCGGATCAATGGGGACCGAACCAATGAGGACCGGATCGGCGGAGCTCGATCCCAGGCGGCTGACCAGTGATCCGGAGGAATGCTGACGCGTTTCAGCCGGCGCTGGCCAGCAGCTCCTCGCCCGCACTCCACGGCTGGCCGGCCACGCTGTCGGCGGCCTCCTGGCAGGCGATACACGAAGCCGTCCAAGGCACCGCCGCCAGCCGTTTCATACTAATCGTCTCTTCGCACTCGATGCAGATCCCGAACGTACCGCGATCGATGCGCGCGAGTGCCGCGCGCACCGCACGCTGCAGTTTGGCGTTGCGATCCAGAGTGTCAATCGCCAGATCGCGTTCCTGGCCGAGTTGAATCCGGTCCAGCTCATCCGGACACGGCTCAACGGCAAGCGCGCCCCGGCCGTGATTCTCCTTCGCCAGTTCATTCCGTTTGCTGGTCAAGATACTTCGAAATTTGTTCAGTTCCGTCGTGGTCATTGCAACGTCCTCCGTTGAAGCGATACCTGAAGCACGGCGTGGGCCGAAGTGGTGTGGTTGGCGAATTGCTCGACTGGCGGTTAGGAAGGAAATCACAGACGAAACCGAGCACGAAGGATCAGATCAAAGGCAAGCTTCACGCAATGAAAGGCAAAGTGAAAGAGAAAGCGGGACAGGTAACGGACAACCCGAACCTGGAGGCCGAAGGCCTAGCCGAGCAGCTCGCCGGCAAGGTCCAAAACAAGGTCGGGCAAATTGAAAAGGTGCTGGAGAAATAAAAGGAGGCGCGTCGGGCCGGCGCTCATTGGCGGCATTGTGCCGCTGGTGGCGGGCCCGACGAATCCGGCTTAAATCTCAGAAGAAAAGGAAGAACGACCATGTTGCTACTCATCATCATCCTGATATTGCTTTTTGGCGGCGGCGGAGGCTACTACGGCCATACCCGCTGGGGTCCCGGCGGCGGCGCCGGCATCGGACTCGGCACCGTGTTGATCATTCTCCTCATCGCCTATCTTTTGGGCGGCTTCCGCTAGGCGGCGCTCGCCACTCCCACGTTTATGGAACTCCAGCATGGTTGTCGAAGCGAGTACGGCCCGCTCGAGTTGCGAATTCAAATCACCGACAGCTTGAACGGGTTCACGGTTTACGTGGAAGATTCACGCCAGGCGCACCAGCCTGTGGTCGACGAACACGAGGTGCAAAGCACCTTGGAGTCCGCGCAAGAGAGCGCGGTCTTACGCGCGGACGAATACTTGAAGGGGCGTAACGAAAACTGCGGTCACAAAGTGGACTGGAGATGCTCGTGACGCCCCGTGGTCACCTGACCTTCCGAGGTCAGTCGCCGGAAGCCGGACCCGCACAAAGCACTGGTTCTATCCCGCTCTAAGGTTTGGATCGCGAATTGCCTTTGTAGTCCTGGAAGGAGCAACAAAAATATGCCTTTAGTAAACCTAGTCATCGCGCTGGTCATCGTCGGCTTGGCGTTGTGGCTGATCAATAACTTCATACCGATGGCCGCCAGCATCAAGACGATTCTGAACATCGTGGTGGTCGTTGCGGTTGTGGTTTGGGTATTGCAGGTGACGGGACTGTGGGGGCCCGTGTCCACCTTTCGGCTTTCTTCGCGTTGAGCCGCGACCCTTATGACCCAAGAAGGATACGGGCAAGCTTATCAAAGAGGATTCGTCAGAACGGTTCGTATTCTTCGTTCTCGCGGCGCGTCCATGCACAGTGCCGAAGATCTCGCCCAAACCGCCTGGTTGCAGGGATGGCAGAAGCTGGATCAGCTTCGGGACGAGGGAATGATCGTAAGCTGGGTCATCGCCATCGCCATCAACTACCACCGCCGGGACAGACGAGTCGAAGCTCGTTTTCAGGATCTGCCTGAGATCCATGGGTACGCCGGAGTCGATTTGGCGCCGGTCGATGCGGCCAGGATCCTCAGCCTCTGCCCGCCCAGCGATCGGTTGCTCTTTGAGCAGCAAATGGGCGGCTTGACGACCAAGGAAATCGCGAAGAAACAAGGCGTCTCCGCGACCGCGATCCGGATCAGGCTGTTGCGCGCTCGCCGGGCCGTCCGGACACGGATGGATGACCGGGCGGCCAAGCTCCGGGAGGTTGCCCGGAGCCAAGAGTGCGCGGCTACCGCCGCTTAGCAGCCGGAACCGCCGCGGACGCTCCAGCAGCGGACTTGATGGCCTCCAGCCGGAGGAATCCCGCGGCGGCGCGTACGCGGACGGCTTCCTTTTTATCGTCCAGCAACGGAATCAAACTCGCTTCCAAGGTGGGATCGTCGCGCACCGCCAGCGAATGGACCGCGGCGGCCCGCACCGACCAGTCCGAATCGGTGAGCGCATCCTGAAGCGCCCGCAAGACCTCCGGACCCGTGTCGCGGCTGAGGAGCAGCGCCGTCGCCGCGCGTCCGGAGACGCCCGGGTCCGCGAGGATTCCCAGCAGCGAGGAGACACCCGCGCCCAAGCCCGGGACGGGAGCGAAGTTGGCGCCCTCCCGCAGCGAGAACAGGAACAATGTCGTGGGCGTGTACAGCATCCGGAGTGCATCCCGTTTCTGTCTGGTGATAAAACTGGATTGGCTCTTAATATCGCGGCTGAGAACCGCGACCAGCGCCTCGCGGCCCGCCGGCTCGTTGAGCGTCCATAGCGCCTTGGCGGCGGCGAAGCTCACTTCAGGAACGTCGCTGTCGAGCGCCATCAGCAGCGTGGCGACGGTGCGCTGGCTTCTCAAGTCCACCAGACTAGTGATGGTGGCCAAGCGAACCTCGACGTCCTTGTCCGCCAGCATCGCCTCCAGCTGGGAGAGGTACGGCTCCGTCGGGCTGACCAGGCCCAGCGATTGCACCGCGTGTTTCCGCGTGTCCGGATTCTTGTCCTTCAGTGAGTCGGCGATAAGGGTGCGGGCTCGATCCTGCGTGGACACCTGGCTGAAGGCGGTGCCGGTTAACAAAAGGGGAATTAAAACAAAGGTTCGCATAATCAACTCCGTGCGCCGGCGGATTTGCCGGCGCGGGTAAAGACGATCGCTATCGGATCTCAACTTTGAACAACACGTGGTCCGGGTGCTCGTGACGCCACCTGAAGTACTCCCTCTGTTGGGCGGCCTTCACTCGGTTGAACTCCCGATAATCCCGGTGTTGCTCTCCGAGGTAAACGCGGTAGGCACGATCTTCTTGGCCGTCCCACGTGTGATAGTCGTGGCCGTCCCGATCGTAGTACCGCCGGTCATGATGATCGTCGGCTCTCATCGCCACTGGGGCGGTCAAAGCAGCGGCGGCGAAAAACGCGGTTAGGATCAAAAAACGACGCATATCGATACTCTCCCGCTGGTAGCAAGGGCACGTCAGTAGCCTTTCCATTTGCCAGTGACAATTCGTCCGGAAGGCCGCGCCTCCTAGAAGAAGAATGACGTTATTAGGTCAAATGACCTCGCACGGTCAGCATCGCGCCTGGAATCTCTTGTAACAACAGTGGAAAGCGGCGGCAACGCGGGATGGAACCAGGCGTGCTCCCATCGCAGCGTGTGGAACCTGTCATCAGGCCGCACCAAATCAGCATCCAGAGGAGAGAAGAAATGACATTCTTAAGAGCAGCACCCGCCGTGCTTGGCATGGCCCTTTTAGGCGCGGCATTCTCGCCCAACGCCAAAGCAGACGATTACGACAAAAAGACCACCTTCACGTTTAGCGCTCCGGTGGAGATTCCGGGTGTCCATATCCAGGGCTATGGCGTGTTGCCGGCTGGAACCTATGTGTTCAAGCTGGTGAACTCCTCGTCCGACCGGCACATCGTGCAGATCTTCAACCGGGACGAGACCATGATCTACGCCACCATCCTCGCGATACCGAACTATCGCCTCCGGCCGACAGACAAGACCGTGATCACCTTTAACGAAGGGATCCGAGGCGCACCGGAAGCGCTGCGTGCCTGGTTTTATCCCGGCGCCAATTGGGGCGAAGAATTCGTCTATCCGAAGGCCAAGGCCGTGGAACTGGCCAAGGTGAGTAACCTGCCCGTTCTGGCACACGTATCCGAGGTGAAAGTGGAGGTCGAGAAGCCCGACGCACCCCAGGTGGTCGCGCAACTGCAAGAGTTGCCGGTCGTGGCCGTCAGGCCGACGGGAGAAACGGTGGAGCTCGCACAGGTGGTCCAGACTGCGCCGCCGCCGACTGCGGTTGTCGCCAATCCGGCGCCCGCGCAGGTTCCTCTGACCGAGCTTCCCGCAACCGCGAGCCAGTTGCCGCTGATCGCGTTGTGCGGGTTGCTGGCGCTGGGCGGCGCCTTGACCATTGGATTCATTAGAAAACGCGCCCTGTAGTCCGATTCGCCCGTAGTTCGAGCGTTCGATGGCGCGCCAGATTCTGGCGCGCCCTTAGTCCGAGGGGTGGAGTTAAGCAAGGCCCGAATCAAGAAAGGAAAGAGAAAGATGTCCGACAACAATATCGTGGTAGCGGTTTACGCCGCGCACGTGGACGCCGAGCAAGGCGTCAAGGAGCTGCAAAAGTCCGGGTTCGACATGAAGAAACTGTCGATTGTGGCCAAGAATCCGCACGCCGAAGAACAAGTCGTGGGGTTCTACAACGCCGGCGACCGCATGAAGCATTGGGGCGGCGCGGGCGCCTTCTGGGGCGGCATGTGGGGCCTGCTGTTTGGCGCTGCGTTTTTCGCCATTCCGGGCGTCGGACCGGTGCTGGTGGCCGGGCCGCTGGTGGCCTGGATCATCGGTGCACTGGAGAACGCCGCGCTGGTGGGCGGAGTCAGCGCCATTGGCGCGGGCTTATACAGCATCGGCATTCCCAAGGACAGCGTGCTGAAGTACGACATCGCACTCAAGACCGATCAGTTCCTGCTGCTGGTGCATGGAACGGCGGAGGAAGCCGCTCGGGCGCGCGACCTGATCAAGGGCACGCATCCCATCGAACTGGACACTCATCGCTTGAAACATGCCGAAGAACGTGAGCCAGTCCATGCTGTCGCGGCGAGGTAGCGCGTTGCGGCAGAGAGTCGTCCCGCTATTGGCGCCGCCGCTGCGCAAGAACCGTCCGGAAGGGGCGGGTTCTTACGAGACCAAGGCGCGGGGAATGGCGGTGCTCACCACGCCGCTGCTGAACAAAGGCACCGCATTTACCGCGGAGGAGCGGGAGGCTCTGGGACTTACCGGTCTATTGCCGCCTGTCATCAGCACCCTGGAAGCCCAGGTGACCTGCGCCTACGCCCAATACCAGCGGCTGCCGGATGCGCTGGGCAAGAATATCTACCTGACCGCGCTGCACGACTGTAACGAGGTCCTGTTCTTCCGCCTGCTCTCGGAGAACCTGCGGGAGATGATTCCGATCGTCAACGACCGCACGGTCGGCCTGGCGATGCAGCAGTATCACCACGAGTGCCGGCGTCCGCGCGGCGTGTACCTTTCGATCGATCATGCCGACGCCATCGAAGAAGCCTTCGGAAACCTCCGGGCGGGTCCCGACGACATCGACTTGATTCTGGCCACGGATGCGGAGCAGATCTTCGGCATTGGCGATTGGGGCGTCGGCGGCATCGAAATCTCCATCGGCAAACTGGCCATCTATACCGCGGCGGGCGGGATCGACCCGACCCGCGTGATCCCGGTGATGCTGGATGTGGGCACCAACCGCGACAGCCTGCTGGCCGACCCGATGTACCCGGGGAACCGGCACGCGCGGGTTCGCGGCGAACGCTACGACGTTTTCATCGACGCCTATGTCAAGGCGGTCACGAAGCTGTTTCCCAACGCTCTGCTGCAGTGGGAAGATTTTGGACCCGGGAACGGACGCCGCATCCTCGAAAGACATCGCCGCCAGATCCGCACGTTCAGTGACGATCTGCAGGGCACCGGGGCGATCACGCTCGCGGCGGCGGCTTCCGCGATGCGCATCTGTGGAACGCTGTTGCGGAATCAGCGCATCGTGATTTTCGGCACCGGCGTCGCCGGCATCGGCATCGCCGACCTGATTCGCGATGTGATGATCGACGGGGGCTTGTCCAGCGAGGATGCGACCCGGCGGATTTGGTGCGTGGACGTGCACGGACTGCTCACCAACGATATGGGCGACAAGCTGCACGACTATCAGGCCTCCTATGCCCGCCCAGCCGCGGAAGTGAAAAGCTGGAGGCGCGGTGAGACGGCCCGGGCGATCGGCTTGGCCGAAGTGATTCGGCAGGTGCGGCCTACCATACTGATCGGCACATCGGGAACCGCGAACGCGTTCACGGAGACAATCGTAAGAGACATGGCCCGGCACACGGAGCGGCCCATTATCTTTCCGCTTTCCAGTCCGCCCGCGCTGGCCGAGGCCACTCCGGCCGATCTGATCGCCTGGACCGAGGGGCGGGCGTTGATCGCGACGGGCAGCCAGTTCACACCGGTCACTCACAGGGGGATCACCCATGTCATCGGCCAGGCGAACAATGCCATGTTGTACCCTGGGCTGGGCCTTGGCACGATTGTGTCCCGGTCCCGCCTGATTAGCGTCGGCATGCTTACGGCTGCGGCCAACGCGTTGTCCAGTCTGGTCGCCGTCCGCCTGCCCGGCGCATCGCTGCTTCCCCATATCGACGACCTGCGCAGCGTAACGGTGACAGTTGCCGTAGCGGTGGCGGAGGCGGCGGCAGCGGAAGGATTAGCCCAGGTCAAACTCGACGACATCGTTCAACAGGTGGAAGATGCGATGTGGCAGCCCGAGTATCGCCAGATTCAAGCAGTGTGACGATCGCTGTCGCCGGCGGCCGCTAGACAATGGGCCACGGAAATGAGGGTCTTGGTCGGAAAAGCATCTTTAAGGCGGGCCTTGCTGTGGGTCCAGAGGGTACTCTTTGCGGGCGCAATCCTGATGCTGGGTTACTGCGGGTTTGTTCTGGTGGACGCCTGGATCTTCCAGCATCGGGAACGGCAAAGTCTCGAACTTCTGTTGCATGAAGAGCACGCGGCCAAGGGACCATCGACCACTGCGCCCGCTGCGCCTGGATCCATTCCCGCCATTGGGCCCTTCATCGGACCGGCTATCGGACCGGACGGACTGATCGGTAGCATGGAAATCCCGCGGATTGGGGTGGCTGTGGTTGTCGTGGAAGGAACCGGCAAAGCTACACTCCGGCGAGCGGCTGGGCACATTGTGGGGACGGGACTGCCGGGACGGCCTGGCAATGTGGGCATCGCCGGCCACCGCGATACGTTTTTCCTGCCCTTGCGAAATGTCCAGCGCGACGATCTCATCACGCTGACCACGTTGCGCGGGGAGTTTCGCTACCGTGTGGTATCTATCAAAGTCGTAGGCCCTTACGACGTGGCAGTCTTGAATCCCGATGGAACTGAGATCCTGACCCTCGTCACGTGTTATCCGTTCAACTTCGTGGGCGCGGCTCCGGAGAGATTTATCGTGCGGGCTGAACGAATCACCTGATACGGCAAGGGCGCTTCTGCAATGTGACGATGCCCGGCTGGCGCCCTACCGATTTGATCGATCTAATACTCCATCGATTGTCCGCGCCCATGGCCTGCGGGTGAGGCTCCGTTATCGTCGGGGATTTCGCAGATCATTGCTTCGGTCGTCAGCATCAGGGCGCTGATCGACGCCGCGTTCTGGAGCGCTGAACGGGTCACCTTGGTGGGGTCGATGACGCCGGCCTTGACCAAGTCTTCATACTCACCCGTGGCGGCGTTGAAGCCGTAGTTATGGTCTTTGTGGGCCAGGATCTTCTCCATGAGAATCGCGCCCTCGTACCCCGCGTTGCCGGTGATCTGGCGGATCGGTTCCTGGCACGCGCGCTTGATGATGTTCACGCCGGTCTGCTCATCGCCTTCCGGCTTGAGCGAGTTCAATGCGACGGCCGCACGTAACAGCGCAATTCCGCCGCCCGGAACGATCCCTTCCTCGACGGCTGCTCGCGTCGCGTGCAGCGCATCTTCCACGCGCGCCTTTTTCTCTTTCATCTCGGTCTCGGTTGCCGCGCCGACTTTGATGAGCGCCACGCCTCCCGCCAGTTTCGCCAGCCGTTCCTGGAGTTTTTCGCGGTCGTAATCGGAAGAGGTCTCCTCGATCTGGGCGCGGAGCTGCTTGATCCGGCCCTCGATGTTCTTGGGAGTCCCGCCGCCGTCGATGATCGTCGTCATGTCTTTGGTGATCGTGACGCGCTTGGCGCGGCCAAGATCCTCGAGAGTCACGCCTTCGAGTTTGATGCCCATTTCTTCAAAGACCGGTTTGCCGCCGGTGAGAACCGCGATGTCCTCCAGCATGGCCTTGCGACGATCGCCGAAACCGGGCGCCTTCACCGCGCACGCGTTCAGCGTGCCACGCAGCTTGTTCACCACCATGGTGGCCAGGGCTTCGCTTTCTACTTCCTCGGCGATTACCAGCAAGGGCTTGCCGGCACGCACGACCTTTTCGAGCAGCGGAAGCAGATCCTTCATGTGCGCGATCTTCTTTTCGTGGATCAGGATGTAGGGGTCCTCGAGCACGCACTCCATCCGCTCGGGATCGCTGACGAAGTACGGCGACAGGTACCCGCGGTCGAACTGCATGCCATCCACGGTTTCGAGCTCGGTCACCATGGTCTTCGATTCTTCTACCGTGATGACGCCGTCCTTGCCCACCTTCTTCATCGCTTCGGCGATGATGTTTCCAATGGTCGCGTCGCCATTGGCGGAGATAGTGCCGATTTGGGCGATCATGTCGCCAGTTACCGGCTTGGAGTGCTTTTTCACTTCTTCAAGAACCATCTCGACGGCCGTCTCGATGCCGCGCTTCAGGGCCATCGGGTTCGCGCCCGCAGCCACGCTCTTCACGCCCTCGCGAAAGATCGCCTGCGCCAGGATGGTAGCCGTGGTGGTGCCGTCGCCCGCGACGTCGGAGGTCTTCGACGCGACCTCGCGCAGCATCTGGGCGCCCATGTTCTCGAGCGGATCTTTGAGCTCGATCTCTTTCGCCACGGTCACGCCATCTTTGGTGATGGTCGGACCGCCGTATTTCTTCTCCAACACGACGTTGCGGCCTTTAGGTCCCAAGGTGATCTTCACGGTGTCCGCGAGCAGGTTGACGCCGCGCAAGATTGCTTGCCTTGAATTCTCGCTGTATACGATCTGTTTTGCTGCCATAGTTTTCTCCTATTGCCTCAGGAAGCCTTCGCCAGCTTCGCCGGGGCTTCCACGATGCCGAGCACTTCGTCCTCGCGAATGACCAGTAAATCCCGACCATCCAAATGGATTTCGTTGCCGGCGTATTTGCCCAGAAGAATGCGGTCCCCGACCTTCACGTCGAGCGGGACCAGTCGGCCGTCTTCGAGGCGTTTGCCTTTTCCGACGGCCGTCACCTCGGCTTCCTGGGGCTTCTCTTTGGCGGAATCCGGAATATGCAGGCTGCCCTGCATCTGTTTCTTGTCTTCAATCCGTTTGACCACGATGCGGTCATAGAGCGGGCGAATTGTCATGGTTGCCTCTTTCTTTCGTTAGCCTTGCTTTAGATCAGGTGTTAAGTCGTTTCGCGTACGCGATTTCGCGCGCTGACCACGCGCGGTCAGATGACCACATATGGTCGGTCATCCGGTGGCCGGGCTTCACTCTACGCGGCGTTGGCGTCCGCTGCCGAGTCGATCATGTGTTGCAGAGTCGCTTTCGTGCTGGTTCGGGAAGCCCGATCGGGAATGCAGGCGACCGATTCCTTCGCCTGCTCCAGGTTCAAGACGTACTCGCCGCGCATTGCGCCCAGCAGACCTCTACGTGCGGCCTGCAGGTGTTCCATCAGCAGGCCACATGGTCCAGTACTCCGCGTGCCGCCAGCCGCGCCGCCGAGACCCGCGATCAATCCATCCAGAGACGTCAGATCGCGGCCCTGTTGCTGGGGCATCTGGTTCGGCATCACTTGGACGCAACGGCCATCGATTTCGTGCGCTCCACCGATTTCTCGAGAGCAAGCTTGGATGCTTCGGCCGCCTTAGCAGCGTGATCGCAAGCGGTTACCGCGTGCTGCTCGCAGGCCTCGTGGGCCCCCTTGTTGCTTTGTTCCGCGGCGGCGCGGTGACTCTTAGCCGCTCTTTCATGGTGGTACGCAGCGTTGGTGTGTGCATCTTTTGGCATTTACGGACTCCTTCTCACGGCGGCGTCTCCGGCGTGTACCTGCCACTTCTAAGTGCACGAAGGTGCCCAATGCTCTCCATGTCTGCCACGGCCCGAACCGTAAGTCGTGGACCGTGATTCGGCGGGCTGAGAGTGGAGGTTCGGCCGCGAAAGGTGGTAGTCCGCGTGCAGCGGCCATGTCGGGCGGCGCGGTGGCTGGCAAAGCGGAAAGACGGCGGGACGGTGAGAAAAACAACACAGGGAAATTGCGACGATGGATTCGACAAACATCAGCCCGGCAGCCACATCCACAGCGACAGCTGATGCTCCGGCTGCAACGCCTCCGACGGATCGTTATCTGAAGTTTCGAGCCCTGCTGCAGCGACGCAGATGGTGGCTGATTGCGACACTCCTCGTCGCCGGTGCAGGCGCCTTAGGCTATCACTGGGTGTTTGGCAAAGCCAAGGTTCTCTACACCACCGCTACCGTCGAACGCGGCGATGTGGAAAGCACGGTCGTGGCGGCGGGCATCCTGCAGCCGGTCCTGTATGTCGATGTCGGCGCTCAGACCTCCGGGAAGCTTCAATCGCTGAAGGTCAAGCGAGGCGATCAAGTGGTAAAGGACCAGTTGCTCGCTGAAATCGATCCGGTTCTGGCGGACTCCGCGCTCACGGCGGCCAACGCAACACTCCAAAGCGTCACCTCGCAACGCGCCTTGAAAGAGGCGCAACTGGTGCTGGCCCAAGCGCAGCGGGACCGCAACGATAAATCCTTTGCGGAGGGCATCATCTCCGCCAGCGACCGTGACGTCACCCAGGCGAACTTCGATGTTGCTGCCGCCGACACCGCTTCCCTCTCGGCGCAGATGAAGCAAGCTACGGCGGCGGTGGACACCGCGAAAGCCAATCTGGGTTATACCAAAATCACGGCGCCGATGGCCGGCGAAGTCGTTTCCATCACTACTCTCGAAGGGCAAACGGTCAACGCGAGTCAGCAGGCGCCGAATATCCTGCGCATTGCCGACATCAGCACGATGACGGTCTGGGCGCAAGTCTCGGAAGCCGACATTGTCCGCGTCAAGGTCGGCCAGGACGTCTATTTCACTGTCCTGGGCGGGCCCCGGCGCTGGAACGGCACGGTCAGGCAAATTCTCCCCAGTCCGGAACTCATCAACAACGTGGTGTTCTACGACGTGCTGTTCGATATCCCGAATGCGGATCGCCAACTGGACATCCAGATGACGGCGCAAGTCTTCATCGTGCTGGCACAAGCTAAGGGTGTCTTGCTGATACCGGTCGCCGCCATCGGCAATGCCGGCGAAGGCGCGCAGATCAACGTGCAGGTGCTGAAAGCCGATGGCAGCATCGAGCTGCGCCCCATCAAGATCGGTATCAAGAGCGAAATCTCAGCGGAGGTCACGGACGGTCTCAAAGAGAAGGAAAAGGTCGTGATCCGGGGAATCACGGCACAGAGCAATACGAAAAGCGGGCTGAACGCTGGGAAGGCCCCTTAATGTCTTCGCCGCTGCTCGAACTGAATGCGATCAGCCGCACTTATACGTCGGGCGGCGCACCGCTGACCGTGCTCAGGGAAGTCAGCTTAGCGATTCAGAGTGGCGAATTCGTCGCCATTATGGGCGCTTCCGGCTCAGGCAAGTCGACGCTCATGAACATCATCGGCTGTCTCGACAAGCCGACGACCGGCACCTATCGTATCCGCGGCGTCGAAGTCGCCAGCCTCAACGGGGACGCGCTGGCAGCACTGCGGCGCGATACCTTTGGTTTCATCTTCCAGCGCTACAACCTGATGTCCGATCTGACTGCTGTCGAAAACGCGGAAGTTCCAGCGGTGTACTGTGGCATGGCGAAAACGCAGCGCGCGGCGCATGCCAGCGACTTGTTACGAGAACTCGGACTGGGCGAGCGGCTGCAACACCAACCCAATCAGCTCTCCGGCGGCCAGCAGCAACGCGTCAGCATCGCCCGCGCGCTGATGAACGGAGGGCCGGTGATCCTGGCCGACGAACCTACCGGGGCGCTGGACAGCCAGGGCGGCAAAGACGTCATGGCCATTCTCGAGAAGCTGCATGAGCAAGGACACACCATCATTGTGGTGACCCACGACAGCGACATCGCGGCTTACGCCCACCGCATCGTTCGCATTGCCGATGGACGGATCACATCCGACGAGCCGCAGCAGAAAGGGGAGGCAGGGAACCAGTCGCAGACGGACAAAAGGGAGGAAGACGCCAAACCGGGGGTGGCGGTGCTGGGCGAATCTCTCAAGATGGCGTGGCGCTCGCTGGTGCACAATCGCATGCGGACCGCGCTGACCATGCTGGGCATCATCATCGGCGTCGCCTCGGTGGTGGCGCTGATGGCGATCGGCAACGGCGCGAAGCAGGACGTCCTGGAGCGCATCCAGGCCATGGGCACGGACTTGTTGACGATTGTCCGCGGACCGCCTGCCGTTCGCGCCTCCGCCGTCGTCGTAACCAGTTTCCTGCCTGAAGATTTGCCCTCTATCAGCAGTCTTCCGGGTGTTGCTATGGCGATTCCGGAAACGAACGTGTCATCGCTGCTGCGCTTTGGCAGCCAGGACCTGACGGTCACGGCGGTCGGAACCGGCGAAGACTTTCCGCAGGTGCATGATTGGCCGCCCCAGTCCGGCGTATTCTTCTCGGCGGACCACGTGAAGACCTATGCCCAGGTCGTCACGCTGGGCCAGACCGTCGTCACGAACCTGTTCCCCCAAGACATGAATCCGTTGGGCCAGTATGTGCTCATTGGCAGCTCGCCTTTCCTGGTCATCGGCGTTATGAGCAGCAAAGGCTTGAGCTCGCGGGGAGACGATATGGATAACTCCGTCTGGCTGCCGTACACCACGGCCGGAGCGCGCATCTTCGGACAGCGTTATTTCAACGATATCGTGGTGCGAGTGAAGCCCGGCGCGGACATGGGCGTGGTACAGGCCGAACTTCATGCGCTGCTGATGAAACGACATGGGACGGAAGACTTTAACATCCGGAACATGGCCGATACCATCGCCACGGCCAATGCAACGCAGAACACGCTCACTTATCTACTGGCCGCGATTGCCGTGATCTCGCTGGTGGTCGGCGGCATTGGAGTGATGAACATCATGCTGGTCTCGGTCACCGAACGGACCCGCGAAATCGGCATCCGCATGGCGATTGGCGCCCGCGGCTTCGATGTATTGTTTCAGTTTCTAACCGAAGCCGTGATGGTTTGCTTTATTGGCGGGCTGGCGGGTGTCCTCGCCGGCATTGGCGGTGGTTTGGCGACTTCCACGATTGCCGGCTGGCGCGTGATCTTCACGGTTGCACCGATCGCCATTGCCTTCACGTGTGCGTTTCTGACGGGGATCATCTTTGGTTATCTTCCGGCTAGAAAAGCCGCTCAACTCGACCCCATCGAGGCGCTGGCGCGGGATTAGGAACGCCCCCCGGGTCCGTTGTTCCGCTAATTTTGCGGTTTCGCCTCGTTCTTGAGGAACTCGTCGAAATTAACGTTGTCTTCGCACACCATCTCCGTGACGTTCCATTTCGGCCGCAACTGAAACTTGATCTGCCCACCCCAAGGCTTGGTGTACGCCTTCGGATCTTCGATGTTGATGTCGATTTGCAGAGTGTTCTGATCGACGCGCAGGATGCGCTCGACGACATGCAGAGCGTCGCTGTGCGGATGACCGGCCCGGTCGATCCAGGTCTTGTCGTTAAGGCCGATGGTGTCGACCACGAGTGTGTTTCCCTGCCACTGACCGGTCGAATCTCCAAACCAGGTTGCACCCAGATCCGTGTTGTGCGGACGACCGTCTGTCCAGATCTGGCGGATAAAGTGGTTAAACTCGAAAACCATGAGCACGCGGCCGGGAGTCTGAATAATCTCCATGGGAAACGGTTGCAGGTAGATCCGCGGCGTTCCGGGAGGAAAACATCCGACCGCGTTCACCGTAGTGGGATTCACGGGGTCGTTGGAATCCGCGACCGCTCGGGGTCCGAAGGAAGGCTTGGTGGCTTTGAATCTTTCTTGCGCCCAGGCCGTCATGGGCGGCTCTTCGCGGGTGAAAGCATACGACAGATAACGAGTCTCCGGGGAAGAACGGAGGTTCCAAACTCCGGAAATGTTCGGCACGGCGGCCGGAGCGGGTCCCGGCTGTTGAGCGAACAGGAAGGCGGGAACGGCAAGCGCCGCCGCCAGCGCAAACAGCGATCGCATCCGGCTAATCTCCCACCTCAGTCTTGAGCTCTTGTCCGTTTACGGTAGTCTTCGTAATCCGCAGAGCAGGCGCGCCGCTTGTCGCGCGCCAACCGGTGAGCGTGACTTGATCCCCTTCTTTGATGGAGTGCGCGTTCCAGCCCGCTCTTACCAGATGGTTCGGACTGGTAAGTTCGCCCTGCCACTTTTGGACTTGACCCTTGACGTCCTTCACGTTCAGAGAAATGATGCAATGCGGATTCACGAACTGGAATTCGGTAGCGGTTCCCGTCACGGTGACCAGGTCCTTGTTGTTGTAGCCCGCCGATCCGTGATGTGCGAGAACCCGACTTTGCGTCAGAAGGAAACTGGCAATCAACGTGACGAACATCAAGCTGTTTTTCATTTCGTACCTCCGGTGCCGACCATGAAGCGCCCGCCGAGACCGATGCCGCGGAACACCGACGCCGCTTCACCTTGGACAGATCGCAGACCACATAAGCATAGTTCGAATTCCATCGGGATTCAACCGGCCATTTGTAGCCATTTGTGACGGTGGGTCTCTCCAGAAGCTTGTTGAAAAGCGGTCTGGATATTGGACTGAGCGGGTCTTCACCTGCGGGCGGGCAACGGCTGGGCTGCGCATTCCTTCTCGACGGCGAGTCGACTCTGTTCGTCCACGAGTCGGAGATCACGCCCGAGATCGAAGCACTGATCGCGAGTCTTGGGCCGCCAACAGAAGGCCTGAAAGACTACGGTCACAAAACCGAGCGCGGAGCTGAAGCTGCAGAAACACCGGCTGATCCGCGGGAGGGGGCAGCGACGCTTACACCCTTGCGGAAGACGGACACAGCGTTCATACTCCAGGCATGACGCTAAAAAGTGCGGCGCTGCTGGCTCTGATCGGAACGATTCTGGTAACGGCTCTTCTGGTTTGGGATTTGGTTTTCAATATCCTGAACGTTCTGCAAGGTTTGGTTCCTGCCGTGGTGCTGATCCGGTCGCTCATCTCTGCTTTCGGTGCGTTCAGCGTAGCGGCGTTCTTTTTTGTGTTCCACAAGCGACAGTCGTGATGCCCGATCGGCGCCTTACGCTACCTGGCAAAATCCAGATACCCGCGCTGCGGGTCCGTGCTCACCAGTTTCACTCGCAGTTGATCGCCCACGTCGACTCCCTGCTGACCACGAACCAGAAGTCCTTCCGCGGGCGGGCCGGATACACGCACGAAAACGCCTTTCGGCGTGACGCCCGTCACTACCGCGTCGAAGGTCTCGCCGATCCGATGCTGGAGCGCCACAGCCGCGATGCGCTTGCTCATCACGCGCTCCACTTTGCGCGCCGCATCCTCCTTGAGAGTGCAGTTCTGCGCGATGGAATCCAGTTGCTGGTCCGAATACGGCGCCGGCTGCTGGGACAGGACGGCCTTGATCAGCCGCTGTGTCACCGTATCGGCGAAGCGGCGGTTGGGAGCGGTGGAGTGCGTGTAATCGTGGGCGGCCAGCGCGAAGTGCCCCTGATCCTTGTCGCCCGGGCGTGAGAGCACGTACTCGCCCGGCCCCATCAGCTTGATCACGGCCAGGGAGACGTCCGCGTAGTGCACGGCGTCGGAGGCTTTTCTTTTCTGAAGGAAGAGGTTGAGCGCCCCCGAATCGGGTTCCGGCGGCAGTTTGTCGCCATAGCGCGCGGCGAGTTCCACGATGCGCTGCCAGCGCTCGGGCGTTTTGACCACGCGCCGGATGGAAGAGACGCCGGCGTTCATGAGTGTTCGCGCCATTACGCCGTTCGCGGCGACCATGAAATTCTCAATGAGTTCGGTGGCGCGATTCTTCCCGCGGGTATTGATGCCCTGGACCTGGCCGTCCGCGATAATGGGCTCGGCCTCCACGCGATCGATGTTCAGCGCGCCCAGCCTCTGCCGCTCTTCGAACAGGATCTGCGCCGCCTGATCCTGCAGCTTCAACTGCGCGGCCAGATCCGCGGAGGCGGCAACTTTCGGCGGAGCGGCTGAGCTTCCTTCCAGCCACGGCCCGACGCCGCTGTAAGTCAGTTGCGCCCGATTGCGCACCAGCGCGCGGTAAATGCCGCCGGAGGTAATGGAGCCGTCCGGGGCGACCACCATATCCACCACCACCGCCAAACGTTCGGCGTCCTGGTTCAACGAAGTCAGACCCGTCGATAGCTCCTCCGGCAACATGGGAAATGTTCGAACACCGGTGTACACGCTGGTGGTCTGCGCGGCGGCATGCTGGTCGATCGGCGATCCGAGCGGTACGTCGAAATCGACATCGGCGATCGCGATCAGAACGCGAATTCCGGCGCCGGCTTGCTCGGCGGCTTCGGCCTGATCCAAATCGCGGGAGCTGTCGTTATCGATGGAAGACCACAACACGGAGCGCAGGTCCCGCACACCGGCACTCAAGCTGGGCGCGGCCTGCAGCTTGATCGCGTCCAGCTGGCGTCCGGCTTGTGGAGGAAAATCGGGCTGGAAGCCCTCGTCGATCATCTCCTGACGGGCGGCTGCAATAAGGTCAAATTCACTGTGTACCATGAAATCGCAAGCCTACCACAGCCGCGGCACGCCACACGCCGCGCTGCTGATCCTACGGCTTGCGCGGGGCCTTCGCGGGGTCTTTACCTGGGCGTCGGTCCCACTTGGTCCTTTGGTGGTTCGCCGGTCAACGAACAGCGATCGTAACGGCAGGGCTGGTTTGGCCCGCGGTCATCAATACCACGGGCACCTGACCACTGGGAGCGATGCCGTTCGGGACCACGGCGTTCACCTGATACAAGCCGGGAAAGCCCGGAGCTAACCCGGCGTAGTTGACGGTCGCGGAGTTACCTCCAATCGTCGCCGTCACAGGTTGTACCGTCGGCGTGGGGCCGTTTGCCGCGGTCCCGAGTGGCACTGGGGGATTCACCGCGCCCAGGCCGGTACAATAAATCACCACAGTATCGCCCGCGGTGACCGGCGCGCTGCTGTCGGCAACCACGTTGGTGATGCCGTTTACGATGGCGCCTTGTCCTTGCCCCGACTCAGCCGTTGTAAACACGGCGGGCTGCGCCGGAGCCACCAGTACCGGCTCCGGAACCGACAGGGCGCTGCCAATCTGAACCACCAGTTGGGAGGGAACGTCGACCGGAAGATCGAAGGGCACTTGCGCGTTGACTTGGCCGTCGCTCGCGTAGAGCAGGGGTAAAGAACGCCCGGCCATCAGCACTTGAGTGTTGCCCAGTTGGGTGGGCAAGGGCACCGTGGCCTGCTGCCCGGGTGAGCCGTTGGCCAAGTGGGCGCCGAATATCGTGATCAGACTCCCCGGCGCGACCGGGCTCGACCCCGCGAAACTTGCCGCGTTCAGGACGCCGCCGGAATCGACGATCGCGACACTCGATGGAGCGCCGAATGCCAGGGGAATGTCGAGCTGGCTCCCGATGATGGTGGTCCCAAAGCCCAGGAACGCGTTGACCCTTGCCGCGGCGGGCGTATTGGCGGGAACCGCTTTCTGCGGTTGCCAGGTGGTGGTCCAGCGGCCATTTCCGACGTGGACCAGGGTGTGTTGCGGGTCTCCGTTGCTAAAGGTAGCCACGACCGCTCCGGGCGCGGTCACGGGCTGGCCGCAACTGTCCACGACGCGTACATCGATCGTTATCGGCTGGCCGATGGATACGCTAAGGGCTTGCTGCGATCCGGAGGACTGGAGGTTGAGGATGTTGATTTGCGCTGGAGTACATCCGCCGGCCAGAGGTTTGAGCGAGCCGCCCCCCGATGTGCCGGCCGGCGGTATCACCGCCAGAAGCGCGATGGTGCGTGTGGTTCCGTCGTCGAACAGCAACGTAATCGCGCCACGGGTCGCGCCGGATGAGAGGCCGGAGAAATTGGGTTGGACGCTCACTTGTGCCGGCTGACCGGGCACAATCGTGGTGCTGGGCGGCGTGCTCGTGAACCAGGTGCTGACGCCAGGAAGCGTGATCGCAGCGGAGTTGAATTGCCGCGAACTGGCGCTGGGGTTTGAGATCATGACGATTTGAGCGCCTGGGCTCAGGTTTTGCGGACCGGTGAAGATGAGGCCGCTGGGGCGCACTTCGGGTCCCGGGCTGGTGCCGCGAGGAAGCATCGTGAGCACCACGGAGATGACTTGCAGTAAATTGGCGAACCCCGGCGACGTGACCTGAATTTGTCCATAATACGTTCCTGCTGTGAGGTTCGCGGGATTCACACTGGCATTCACCGTGGAGACATCCAGGTAGGGGCGGTTCACGGTTCCGCTAGTGGAGGACAGGGAAAGCCAGCCGCCCTGCGACGAAGCCGCGGCGGTCCAGTTCATGGCGCCCTGGCCGATGTTGAGGATGCCGAAGTCCTGCGGCAGCGGTGCGCCGCCACCCTCGGCGGCCGTGAGGCTGAGCGCGGTTTGGGAAAGCAGAAGGATCGGCTGGGCCGCACTGACGGTTGCCGAAACCTGCACGGGCGGCAAGCTTTGGGTACCGCTGGTGATGAGGATTTGTCCCGAGTAAGTGCCCGGCGCCAGGCCGCTGGGGTTTACGGTCACGGTCACGGTCGCGGGCGCACTGCTCGACACGTTGCCGCCAAAGGAATCGACGGTAAGCCAAGCTCCACCGGACAACTGGATCGTGAATGCCGCCGTGCCGCCGCCTTGGTTCACGATACTGAGAGGCTGGCTGGCGGCGCTGGCGCCCTGGCTGAGACTGAAGTTGAGCGAGCCCACCGAGGTCACCAGGTGCTGAGGCTGACCGGAGGTTATCGCGCCGGATATCGCTACCTGCGTGGTGAGGATTTGCCCTGGGCCAATCGTTTCGAAGGCGTTGATCTGGATCACAACACCGCCCTGAGAGGGGTTGTGTGGAGCCCACGCGCCGGCAAAGTTTCCCTGTCCGATGCCGGCCAACTGAACCGCGGTGTCACCGTTCGAAAAGGTTGCCGTAGCCGCCCCCGACGCGACGATTCCGCAATTATCCGCTAATTGAACCTCGATGTTCATCGCTTGGCCCACCGCCGCCGAAAAACCGGATGGCGGGCTGAGGGTTTGGATCAGGAGACCAGTCGGAGTGCAAGTCGGTGGAGGCGACTGTGAGTTGATGGTAAACGTGAGAGCGCTGGTGGGCGTTGCACCGGGATTGACAACGATGATGCTGGCGCTCCCCGTCGCGGCGATCAGGCTCGCGGGGACCTGCGCGGTTAACTGAGTCGCGCTCACAAAAGTTGTCGCCAGGGACGCGCCATTCCACTGGACGGCTGCGCCGCTGACGAAGTTCGTTCCGTTCACGGTCAAAGTAAACGCAGGACCACCAGCCGAAGCCGAAGAGGGTTGCAGGGAAGCGATCGTCGCAGGCGGAGTAGTTTGCGCCGGCGGGGTCAGCAAGCGGATGCGGGCGTTGCCGTAATCGCTGAAATAGATCCTTCCGGTGGCGTCAAGGGCGAGGAACAGGGGAGTATTCAGTTGCGCGCTCAGGGCGGGGCCGCCGTCGCCTGATTCCCCTCCAGTGCCGCTGCCCGCGATGGTGGTAATGATACCCGACGTGTCCACCTTCCGGATCACCGCATTGCGGCTGTCAGCAATGTACAGGTTCCCGGCGCCGTCCACTGCCACGTCGTTGGGGCCGTTCAGTTGGGCGGCCGTAGCGGGCCCGCCATCGCCCAGGTAGCCGCCGGTTTTGGGCGTGCCTGCCACCGTGGCAATCGTCCCGGACGGGCTGACCTTGCGGATGATGTGGTTGCCGGTATCGGCGATGTAGACGTTGCCGCTGCTGTCCACGCGCATCCCGTTCGGATGAAATAATTGCGCACTTACACCCGGCCCGTTGTCGCCTGAATATCCCAGCGACCCGGTACCGGCAACGGTGGTTACGGCGCCCGCCGGGGTCACTTTGATGATCTGTGCAAAGCCATCCGAGCTGTAAACATTGCCGGCCTGGTCCACCGTAACGGCCTCCGACGGTAGGTTGCTGAACGCGCTCCCCATGCCGGCGGAAGTCAGCTTCACGACCAGGGCATCGTCATCGGCAAAGTACACGTTTCCAGCGCTGTCCGCCGCGATGCCGGCTAAGTTGCCAGCCAGGATCTGGTTGCCGGGCAGACTGGTGGTGGTGGGAAAACTGGTGCCGCCGCCGGCGATGCTGGTGATCGTGCTGGCGGGGTTCACTTTACGGATTCTGCCGCCGCTGTTGTCGGCGAGGTACAGGTTCCCGGCGCCATCCACCGCCACTCCCCGAGGATCCATGTTGGCCTGGAGCGCCGGCCCGTTATCGCCCGAGTAAGGGGTACGGCCCGTGCCCGCCGCAACCGAGATCGTGTACCCTCCGTTGGCGGGGTCCGCCAGCGGGACTGAGATGGTGAACGTGAAAGCCGTCGAAGTGGTTCCGCCGGGATTGACAACCGTTATACGGGCGCTGCCGGCGGCTGCGATCAGGCTCCCGGAAACCTGCGCGCTTAGCTGAGTCGCACTTACAAACGTAGTCGCCAGGGACGCGCCATTCCACTGGACCGCTGCACCGCTAACGAAGTTCGTTCCGTTCACGGTCACGGTGAAGTCAGGCCCGCCGGCCAATTCGGATGCCGGACTGAGCGACGTAATCGTCGCTGGCGCCGCTCCTTGCGCCGGGGTCAGCAGGCGAACTCGGGCGTTACCGACATCGCTGAAATAGATTCTTCCGGTAGCGTCCAGGGCGAGGAATTGGGGAGTATTCAGTTGCGCGCTCAGGGCCGGGCCACCGTCGCCTGATTCCCCTCCAGTACCGTTGCCCGCGATGGTGGTAATGATACCCGACGTATCCACCTTCCGGATCACCGCATTGCGGCTGTCGGCGATGTACAGGTTCCCGGCGCCGTCCACCGCCACGTCGTTGGGGCCGTTCAGTTGGGCGGCCGTAGCGGGCCCGCCATCGCCCAGGTAGCCGCCGGTTTTGGGCGTGCCTGCCACCGTGGTGATCGTCCCGGAGGGGCTGACCTTGCGGATGATGTGGTTGCCGGTATCGGCGATGTAAACGTTGCCGCTGCTGTCCACACGCATCCCGTTGGGATGATTTAATTGCGCACTTACGCCCGGCCCGTTATCGCCCGTATAACCCGCCGAACCGGTTCCGGCAACCGTGGTTACGACTCCGGCCGGAGTCACTTTGATGACCTGGGCAAAGCCGTCCGAGCTGTATACATTGCCGGCCCGGTCCACCGCAACGGCCTCTGACGGTAGGTTGCTGAACGCGCTACCCAGTCCGGCCGGAGTCAGCTTCACGACCAGGGCGCCGTCATCGGCAAAGTACACGTTTCCAGCGCTGTCCGCCGCGATGCCCGCCAAGTTGCCGGCCAGGATCTTGCTGCCGGGCAGACTGCTGGAGGTAGGAAAATTCGTGCCGCCGCCGGCGATGCTGGTGATCGTGCCGGTCGGGTCCACTTTCCGGATCCTGCCCGGAGTGTTGTCGGCGAGGTACAGGTTCCCAGCGCCGTCCACCGCCACGCCGCGGGGATCGATGTTGGCCTGGGTTGCCGGCCCGCCGTCGCCCGAGCCAGGAGTCCGGCCCGTGCCCGCCGCAACCGAGATCGTGTACTGGGCGCGGAGTGGAGTCGCCGCCAAGAAGCCGAGCAGGAGGAGTGCCGCGGCACATCGTATCTGTCTCTGGTTCATCTGGCACGCCCCTAACGCCGGCGTTCCCCTCGCCGCGGTCACGGCCCACAGCGGATAGGGTCGATTTTACCAAAAAACGTTAGGACTAGGACACTGGCCAAAGCTCCCGGTCCCGACAATTTTGGCGGACTATCGCGGCCACAACGCTGATCCAGTCGTGCCAACTAAGCGGGTGTGGCTAACAACGTGACTAACGACGTGACTAGCAACGGTGCGGTCCCGCCGTCGAGAGTGTAGAATCTTATATTGAGCTATGAAACTATTTGCCGTGCTACTGCTGCCGCTAACCCTCTGCGCGCAGCAGAATGCCACGGCTCCGACTGGGCACCGCTACGCCTTAGTGGTCGGCAATAGCGACTATGCCGCGCCCCTTCCGCCCCTCCCCGAAGCGCTGGCGGATGCGCGTCTGATCGCCGAGAAGCTCACGGCGGCGGGGTTCAACGTGACACTCGTTGAAAACGGCATCATGCCCGACTTGCTCATTGGACGCGAAGCGGAGTTTCTGAAGCAGTTAAGCCCCGGCGATGTCGTGTTCTTTTACTACTCCGGGTACGCCGTGCAAGGCGAGGAGGAAGACGACTATCTGCTGCCCGTGAATTTCAACCCGCAGAACTCGATCAGTTCTTCCACGGCCCTAAGCCTTGCGCGCGTAATAGGGGATCTGAAAGATACCAAGGCGAAAATCAAATTCGTGATGATTGAGGGCCCGCCGCCGCTGCCGCAACTCGACGTTCCCATCAAGGGCGCAACCGGCCTAGGCTTGCTCAGACCCGACATGAACGATCTGGGCGAAGTGCTGTACGCCGCGGCATCGCAGCCCGGCCAAGTTGTGAGCTTCAAGGAATCTGGGGCTGGCCTCTACACGGAGGAGGTCGCGGCCCAGATCGACAAGCCGGGGCTGTTGGCCCTCGACGTATTCCAGCAGGCCAGTACGAATGTCACACGCCAAACCGGGCTGCGACAAAACCCGTTCGTGAACTCAACTTTGATCTCGGAGTTCTACTTTCATGCGCCTCTGCCGCAGCCTCCGCCGCCGCCGCCTGCGCCGCCCTCCATCATCTCCAACCGCCGCGACCGGGAAGAGTATGTCTACATTCCACCCGGAAAGTTCAAGATGGGTTGTGTCCCGGCCGACACGCGCTGTGAACCGGGCGAAAAGCCGCAGCACGAGGTGACGATCAGCAAGGGGTTCTACCTGGGCCGCACGGAAGTCGAAGTGCGAGCCTATCAACGTTTCGTGGACGCTAAGAAGCTGAAAATGCCATCGGCGCCCCTGGAGTATCACGGCTGGAAGACCAATACGAATTTCCCGATGGTGATGGTGAAATGGGAGCAAGCCCGTGACTACTGCGCATGGGCGGGAGGTCGCCTCCCGACGGAAGCCGAGTGGGAATACGCCGCCCGTGGCGGAGCGTCAGAGGAGGTCTATCCGCTGAACGATGAGAACAGCCGCGATAAAGCCAACTTCTATGGGAAGGGCGGCAATGACACGTTCGAGGGCGTCGCTCCCGTGCGAAGCTTCGATGCCAATCCATACAACCTGTTCGACATGGCGGGCAACGTGTGGGAGTGGGTGGAGGACTGGTACGATCCCAAATACTATGCCCAGTCTCCCGACACGGACCCCCGCGGTCCGGATATGGGCAAGGAGCACGTGGCTCGGGGCGGGTCCTTTGACAGCGATCCCAAGCAGCACTTACGCCTTTCCTTCCGAAGGCCGCAGGGCATGGCGCAGTTCAATGTGGGTTTCCGCTGTATCCTGGAGGACACGGCGGAGACCCAAAAGTGATGAACGTTCGCTGAGGCATGACGCTGAGACGTGTCGAATTGGCCAAGAATGATCGTGGTCCGTGTATAATTGCAAGCTGTACCATTCAAGTCAGTTGCTAACAGGAGAATCCAAATGATTGGTCGGGTTCGGAGGCGTGATTCTTTGAAGTCGGTGCCCAATGTTGTTTCTTGCGTGTTGCTGCTGAGCAGTATGGCGGTGTCCGCGTTCGGCCAGGCATCCGCGGTGCGATCGGGAAGTTTCGAAGTTGGGGGGTTCGTCGGCGCCAGCTACGGTATCGACAAGTTTCGCGTAATGGGCGGCGGGAATGTGACCTACGCGTTGAAGAACAAATACGTGCTGCCGTACTTCGAATACAGCTACTTTCCCGGCCTGCCCAGGACCGAGCCCATTTCCGGTCTGGCCAACAGCACATACACGTTCAGTCTCCCTCTGTCTGATATTCACGGGGGCGTGCATATTCGTTTACCCATCTTCAAGGAGAGCCCGATCGTGCCGTATCTCGTGTTCGGAATTGGCACCATGCATTTTCCAACCACCAGCGCGACCGCGTCCTTCGTGGGAGCCGGCGGCACACAAGTGAGCGTTCCCGTGAACATACCGGGCGAATCGGACTTCACTGTGAACGGCGGCGGCGGTCTACGTTATTATCTGGGCGGCAGCGGGAGGTACGGGTTTAGGGCTGAGGCAAAGATTTACAGGCCCACCTCGGGTGCGTTCTCTAACGCAACCATTGGAAAAGTGGAAGCGGGATTCTTCTTCCAACTGCACTAACCGTTCTCTCGCCGGGTCCGGCTACTTAACGCTCCACCGGATCTCAACGGAGGACAGGGGGCCCTTGGAAGCATTGCGAATCTTCAGCCGGCGGAACCCATCGGCTCGCGAGGGCGGGTCTTCGATCACAATCCCGGTTGTGCCGGGGGTCAGGGTGACGTCGCATCCGGGAAGGCTCTGGCCTCCTGCTTTCCCGCCAGCGAGGCGTTCGTCGGGTCCGCCAAACACCAGTTCACCGTCTGGCGGTAGAACTGCACCATTCCATCGCAAGCTTCCCGATTTCCTCCCGGTATACTCTGTAGCCTGGCAGTTCACCGGCGGCGGAGCCACATACCGAGGCGATGGAGGCGGCTGCGGCTGCGGGGGCGCCGTCACTTCGAGCGTGAGCATCCGATTCGTCGTCCCACCCGGTCCGCGCGCGGTCAAGGTGTAATTCGTGGTCGCGGCAGGCGACACTTGACGGGCGCCAGTGGCCGGGATGGCGCCGATATTCTGATCGAGGCTCAGCTCCGTCGCGCCGGAGGCGCTCCAATTCAGAGTCGCGGACTGCCCGCGCTCGATGGTCCGCGGTTCCACGCTGAAACTGGAGATGGTGGGCGCCTGCGGCTTGGAAACGGGTGCCGGCGCAGGCGGCGCCCCTTTGGGCGGTGGCGGCGGGACGGCAGGCGCTGCGATCCGAACCTTGACGTTAGTCCCCACGGCTGCATTTCCGCCCGCGGCCGCAAACACCACTTGAGCGGAATACGTGCCTGGAGCTAAACGAGCCGGGTCAACCGATATCGAGACCTGAGCCGGGACCTGCCCACTTAGAGGCGTCACCCTCAGCCAATTGTCCGTCGCCGTTGCGGTCCAATTCACGGAACCGGAACTTTTGAGCGTTACCTCCCGCGTCGCCGCGGGGGCACCGGGCTGAAAGTCAAACGTTAACTGCGCCGGGCTGGCCGAAAGCGATGGTGCGGGACCGGCAGGAGGCAACTCTTTCGGACGGTCTGAGATCGGGGAGGGCGTGGGGCGTAGGGACCAGAAGATCCCCCCCAGGATTGCCGCCACCACGAAGGCTCCGGATCCGAGCACGGCAACAAATCGCCGGCGCCGCCGGGCGCGGAGCGTTTCCGCGGACTCGCGGGCTTTCTCCTCGGCTTGACGCGCGATTTCGGTCTCGGCCCAATCCAGCAGTTCCCGGATACGGGGGTCTTGTGACGCTAACGGGCCAGCTCTTTCTTTGACAGCCTGGGCGTCTCCTCTGCGGTAGAGTTTTTCGAGCTGCTCGAATTGCCGGTCCAGTTCCTCGCGCTGCTCCTGAAGCGCCTTGGCGCTGATCGCCAGCGCCAGGTCCTCATTCAGCATCGTGTCTCGCTGGAATTCACCGGACAGGCCCTGGAGCACCTGAATCGCGTCGCCAAACTTGCGCTCCTGAATAAAATCCTTGGCCTTGCGGCGTTCGCGGGCAATATGCTGCCGCGCGTCGTGGTCTTTTTTCGCTTCGGTAGCTGCCCGGAGGTCATTCTGTAAGGCTGCGTCCTCCGGAAACTGCATCAGCAGCTTCTGGAGCACCGTTATCGCTGAGTCGAACAGTCCTTGCTTAACCAGGCCGTCGGCCTGCTGCCGCCCCTTCGCATACGCCTCCCGAAGGATGTGACGTTCCTTCGCGTCCAGAGCGGCGGTCAAGTCTTCGCGGAGGACCGTCTGATCCGGGAATTCTCGGTGCAACGCCTGGAGCTGACGGATGGCTTCGTCGAAACGTGAACTCTGCAGCAGCCCGCTCACCTCTTGCCGTCCACGGTCCAGCAGTGTTCTGCGCTGCTCGGAGTCCCGCTCGCGGCGCACCCTAGCCAGCAGGCCGTGGGCCTCTGCGTCGTTAGCATCCCGGGCAAGAATCGAGTTCAACACATCCTCGGCAACGGGCCAGTTCCGCTCCCGAACCGCGCGGTTGGCCCGATCCAATTCATCTCGCCGCGCCAATGCGTGGGCAGTCTCCGCATCCAGCCGCGCAAACTCGGCATCCACGGCGAATCGAGCGCGCCCCCGCGCAACCGCTTCGTCCGCCTGCTCCAGTTTTCCGGAATCTAGGTAGCGCCGAATCTCGGCACACAGCGCTTTCAGCTCAGCCCGGCGATTCTGTTCGGATTGAGCCCGATCCAGCAACTGATTTACGGGGGCTTCTCCCGGGTAGGATGCGGCCATGGCTTTCAGCAACCGAGTGGCGGACGTCAAATCTCCGGCGTCCAGACTCTGGCGGGCACGTTCGAGTTCTTGTTCTAACGCCAGCACCCGCGCGCGCTGCTGCTCCTCCGCCTTTCGTTTGAGCCGGTCCAAGGCGTCCTGTAATCCCGCAGCTTCCGGGAAGTCCCGCAGAGCCTTCTCCAGAGGCACCATGGCTTGTTCCACGCGGTCGGAACGCTCCAGCGCGGCGGACTCGGCGAGAGCCCTCTCGATGATGGTGCGCTGTTCCTCCTCTACCCGCGCCGCGAGGACGGTTTCGCGGAGCTTGAGTATGAGCCCGTCCTGGGGAGAATACTGCAAACATTCATCGACGCTCCGGAGAGCCTGTTCGAATTGCTTGGCCTTAAGAAATGCCCAGGCCTCGTTTCCCAGAGCTTTGACCTTAGCGGCCCGGTCCCTCGACTCCCGTTCCTGGCGGGCGTAATCCAGCAATTCCTTCAATTCGGCCTGTTGGAAACCGCTCACCAGAGCGAGCAAAGGCTCCAGTCTTACGATGGCCGCATCCATATCTCCGCCTTTAATCGCGGCCTTGGCCGCGTCCACTTCCAGACGGATCCGGTGCTCACGCTCGTGCGCTTCCCGCTGCCGTACAGTCTGTTCGAGCAAGTCACGGACGGCCTGGGATTCGGGCGCCTGAGCCTCCAGTTGCTTCAACAGCGCAACCGCATTGTCGTAGTCCTGAAGCGCCACCAGACCCTTGGCTTTGGTGATGCCATCGCGGAGGCGGCGATCCTTATCCCGGTCGGCCATCCGGCGTTGGACCTCGGCTAGGAGCCGCTGGCCCTTCGTGTTGGCCGGTTCGGCGCGAAGCGCCTCGCTGACTTTCTGGAATGCCGCAGTGAGATTGTTCTGCTGGAACTCATCCAGCGCTTGCGTCAGGCGCTCCTGTGCAACTTCGCTATTGTGCTTGAGGGCGCGGAGCTCCTTGAGACGCGCCGGAAGCCTGGGATCCGCCGGGTCGAGGCGCAGTGCGGATTCCACCGCGTGAGTCGCCTCCGCGAAGTTCCTCTTAGCGACTTCACTCTCGGACCGATCGATCATCGCTTGCACCTGGCTTCGCAACGATCGCTGACGCATGCCCTTCTGCGTTTCCTTGCGCAGCGTCCGGGCTTCCTGGTGCCGGGGATCGAGTTCCAGAACTTGCCCCAACAGGTGATCGGCCTCTTCAAAATTTCCGCGGTTAATCAACTCCCGGGCCTGAGTGGCCAGAACCCTGGCTTGTTTGGATTCCAGATCGATCAAGAGCCCTTCTGTTTCCAGGCATGCTTCCTGCAGGCTCAAGCGGCTGGCCGGGTCCTTGGCTAACAGCCGCCCGATCACGTCATCGAGCACTTCCGGACACTCCGCACACAGGCTTCGAACGCGGCTGGGCGTGGTGTTGCAGATCCGGTACATCGTGGAATCCGGGTCGGTCGGCGAAAACGGATGCTGCCCGGTGACCAGTTCGTAGTAAATCGTGCCAAAAGCCCAGACGTCGCCGGAAATACCGCTTTCGCCCAGTTTCAACTGCTCCGGCGACATATAGGACGGCGTGCCCACCATGTACCCGCTCTGAGTGAGACGGGTGGCTTCTTCCCGAATCAGGCGGGCGATGCCGAAATCCATGATCTTGACGCTGCCGTCGTTCAGCAGCATGATGTTCGCGGGTTTGACGTCGCGGTGCACGTAGCCGTTTTGATGCGCGTACATCAGACCTTCGGCCACCTGCGACATAACGCGCATCTTGCGGGCGAGGGTGAGGGTGAGGGCTTGTGCTCCCTGCAGAACACGCTGGAGGTCCTTGCCCTCCAGGTACTCCATGGCCAGAAAGTACATATCGCCGTCCCGGCCGAACTCGTACACCGTGACGATGTTTTCGTGCTTCAGATTCCCGGCCGCGGTGGCTTCAGTTCGAAACCGCGACAGCAGATTGTCATCCCGGGAGGCCAGAACCTTGATGGCGACGTTTCGGCCGACCTCCTGATCGAAGCCCAGGTACACCTTGCCGAAGCCCCCTTCGCCAAGAATGCCCTTGATTTCGTATCTGCCGATCCGTTCCAGCATACGGTCCGCCCCTCAGAGACCTCGGAATATAAGGATACACAATGAAAAAGGGAGCTGGTGGTTCGGCTGGGCCGGGCGAAAAGCCATTGGGCGTCCCGGCCAGCTCTAGATCACGGTCAGCTCTAATGGTTACGCGCGGTTGCGCCCGGATCAGGGTCACTGGCGTCGCGGAGGGCTGGCGACGGCAAGGGAGTTGATGGCGCTTGATCCCGGACTAACCTCGGGTGCGATTCGTTGGAAAGCGCACCGCGATTCCAGCCTGTAAGGACTACTGATAAGCTACTGATTTTGAGGTTGGTTCGTTAAAATCGACAGTAAAGATCGCCGCTCCCCGCCGCGAGATTCCGCGTGTCGGGCGCAGCGCCATCTGAATGGGCTTCCGCCGTATCGCGCCCCGGCCAGAGCCTGGCTACTGGACCGCCATTGTGACTGCCGCAGGGCTGCTTTGGCCCGCCAGAGTGAGCACCACCGGTACCGAATCGCCAGGTTGCACTCCCAGCGGGACCACCGCGTTCACCTGATACAGATCCGGATACCCTGGCGCCAAGCCCGCAAACTCAACCTGCGCGTTCACGCCGCCGATGGTGACCGTGACTGGATTCACGGTGCGGGCCAAGGGCTCGACCGACGGCGCGGGCGTTCCCGTCGGCACCGGGGGATTCACCGCCCCCAGTCCGTTGCTGTAGATCGTCAGGGTGTCTCCGATATGCGCCGGATGGCTGGTGGTGACCTCCTGACCCGTGTTGAAATCCACGATCACGCCCGGTCCGGTACCGCTCTGGTCCTGCGTGTAGATGCCCGGCTGCGCCGCCGCCACCACCACATTCTGGGGCACCGAAAGCGTGGTTCCGTTTTGCACGATCAACTGCTGCTGCGTGTTGATCCCCAGCCCGAACGGCACCTGCGCGTTGATCTGCCCGTCGCCCACGTAGCGCAGCGGCAGCGCTGCGCCTCCCATCAGCACTTGGGTTCCGTTCACATTCGACGGGAACGGTGGATTCCCGCTGGTGACTGCTGCGCCAGCCAGCTGATGCCCGTAGATCGATACCAGACCGCCCGGCGAGATGAAGGCGCCCAATCCGCTGGCCGCGTTCGCGGCGCCGAACGTCAGCGGCGTGGTACCCGCCGGCTGAACGGCCACCGTCACATTGGCGGAACCGCTGAGCACCTTCGTTCCCGAGCCTTCAAACGCTTCATAGACGACCTGCACCTGCGAGGAGGCTCCCTTGCGCGGCGTCCAAGTACCGCCCCAGTTTCCGTTGCCTTCGTGCACCAGGTTCACCGCCGCGTCCCCGTTGCTAAATGTGGCAGCCACAGCGCCATTAGACGAGGTGATCAGGTTCCTGCAACTATCCACTGCCCGCACCTGCAGCGATACCCCGACTCCCACCGTCACGGTGCTGCCCGGATCGGTCAGCGACGTCGGCTGGATCTGGATCGGCGAACAGGAAGAGGTAGCGGCCGCGGCAAGCGAGGAAGAAGAAGTCTGCGATGCGGCCGGCGCTACCACCGCCAGCACGTGCACCGACCGCGAAGAGCCGTCCGCGAATCCCAGCGAGACGAAGCCCTGGTAGGTGCCGCTGGTCAGGTTTGTGTAATCCGGTTGCACCACCATGGAGATCGGCGCACTCGGCTGCACCGTCGCGTTTGCCGGCAGAAACTTCGCCCAATTGCCCCCCGTCGGGACGGTAAAGAAACTCCCGCCGAAAGTAATCGCGCTCGCTTGTGGATTGGAGATCATCAAAGTCTGCGATCCTGGACTGCTCCCCGGGGCCCCGATGAAGATCAACCCGGTCGGCCGTATCTCCGCCCCCGGACTGCTCCCCGCCGGAAGCACGTTTAACACCACCGAAACCGATTGCGGCGAGTTCGGCGCCCCAGGCGCTGTCACTTGAATCTGCGCATAGTAAGTCCCCGCGGATAGTCCGCTGGCGCTAATGCTGCCATTCACCAGCGATACATCGGTGAAAGGTGTCGTCACCGTCCCGCTGCTCTGATCGATATTCAGCCACGACCCGCCGGACAACGTGTTGGCGCTCGCCGACCAGTTCATCGATCCCTGGCCGGTGTTCAGGATCCCGAAGCTCTGCGGCAGCGGCGCGCCTCCGCCCGCCACCGCGGTGAACGTCAACGCCGTCTGCGAAAGCAGGATTTGCTGCTGCGCGGCGTTGACCGACAAGGTCACCGGAACAGTGATGCTGGGCCCGCTGTTTGTGCCGTTCGCCGCGCTGCTCACGGTGCTGCTCACGGTGATGCTCCCGCTGTAGGTCCCGGCGCCGAGAGTGCCCGGCGTGGCCGTGACCGTAACAGACACCGGCGTCGATGCCGTCGCTGTTCCGCCGGCGGGGGAAATTTGCAGCCACGATCCGCCGGTGGCCGTCGTCGCAAACGCGGTGAAGGAAAGCGATCCGCCGCCTTGATTGGAAACCGTCAATTGCGACGTGGTCGGGGCGCTTCCCTGAAAAACAGAAAAACTCAACGGGCCGTTGCCTGCCGCCAGTTGGGGCGGCGTCCCGGAGGTCACCTGAAGCGTGACCGAGATGGTTTGCGTGGGCGGCACTGCGTAGGGGCTGGTAACCGTGACCGTGCCCTGATACGTATTTGGCGCAAGATTGGTCGGGTCCGCGATGATGGAGAACGCACCGGGGGCTTGTCCCTGCGTCAGGCTGGCGCTCAGCCAGTTCCCGCCGCTATTGGTCGAGAACGACAGCGAGTAACCCACGCCCTGGGCGGAGGTGCTGACCGTAACGTTGGTTTGCGCGGGCGCTCCGGAGCTGGGCGCGGAAATGGTCGTCTGCGTAGAGGACACGCTAATCGAAGGCGGCGCGACCGGGATTTCACGAATCCGGTTGTTGAGCCGGTCGGCGATGAAAACGTTGCCCGCATCGTCGACGGCCACTCCGTACGGCTCATTCAACTGCGCGGCCGTGGCCAGACCGCCGTCGCCTAAGAACCCTATGGCTCCCGTCCCCGCGATGGTCGAGACGATCCCGTTCGAAGCAATCTCCCGCACCTTCGCGGGATTCACTTCGACAAAGTAGACGTTCCCGAATTTGTCGGCCGCAACGGCCTGCGGCGCGCCTGAAGACTGCGGCCCCGGTACACCGTCGACTTCCGACGCTCCGCCCCCGACGATGGTGGTGATGATCCCGCTGGTCGAGATTTTTCGGATCCGATAGTTTCCCGTGTCGGAAACGTAGATGTTCCCGACGGCATCCGCGGCCACGCCGGTAGGTCCATTCAGCGTCGCCGCCGTAGCCGCCCCACCATCTCCGGTGAAGCCCGCTTTACCGGTCCCCGCGATGACCGTCGCGGTCCCGCCCGGGCTAACCCGAACGATCTGATTGCCAGAGGTCGCCACCAGCAAGTTGCCCTGCGCGTCAGTGCCAATTGCGTTCGCGCCGGCGGCTCCCTGGTAGAAAAGCGTGAGAGCTCCCGCCGGGTTGGCTTCAAAAACGACTCCCGCGGAGGCCACGTAAACGTTCCCGGAAGAATCGGCCGCGACAGCGTTGGGGATGTACAAAGAAGCGGAGGCGGCTGGACCAGGGCTGGTGAAACCAACGGTGCCGTTCCCGATTACCGTGGTAATCGTTCCCGAGGAAGCGACCCGGCGGATGCGATCGTTGAATTGTTCGGCGATCAGCACAGAACCGTTAGGCCCTACGGCGACTCCGCCGGGAGCGTTAAGTCCCGCCAAAGCCGCCGGTCCGCCGTCCCCGAGATTGAAATTCGGAGAAAACGCGGCCACCACTTGGATGGTTCCGGAAGGTGTCACCTCCCAAAGAAAGCCCGCGAAGTCGGCAATGTAAAGATCGCCCGCCGCATCGAAAGCCGGCCACGCCGGAATCATTTGGGCCTTGGCGACCGGCCCCGGCGCAGTCAGGAAGAACGTCGACGGGTTGGGATTCAGAATGGAGAGCTGACCACTGGGATCGATCTTCTGCACCTGCCCGGATTCAAAGCTGCCGGTATACAGATTTCCGTTGGCGTCCAGCGCGAGGCCGATGGGATATCCAATAGCGGTCGCAGTCGCCGGCCCGGCGGCGGACGAGCCGCCTTGCCCGTTGCCCGCAATGGTGGTGATGATCCCTTTGGTGTCGATCCGCCGGATCCGGTTATTCAGGCTGTCCGCGATCAGAAGATTGCCCGCATGGTCAAAGATGAGGCCGCTGGCGTTGCTGAGAAGCGCTTGGGTCGCCGGCCCGCCGTCCCCGCCAAAGCCGGGCTGTGCGCCCCCCGCAACGACAGTGGTCGTGCCGTTCGAGTTAATGTGCAGTATTTGGTAGTAATTCGACGCGTACAACGTGCCGTCGGGTGCGACGGTCACGCCCACTACGTCAAAAGCCTTCGCCAGCGTCGTGATGGTCCCCTGCGTGTCGATCTTGCGGATCACGCTGTTCTCGTCGTCCGCGACATACAGATTTCCGGCCGGGTCGAACGCGATTCCTTGCGGGTTGTTTAGCTCGGCCCGGGTGGCCGGCCCGCCATCCCCCGAATATCCCCCGATCCCGATGCCCGCCACGACGCTGACCGTGCTTGTTGCCACGGTAAGCTTCAGAATCATGGAGCGCGTTTCGCTCACGAAGTACACGTCGCCGCTGGGGCTTACGGCGGTGCTGATGAGTTGTCCGAAAGAAGCCGAGTTAGCCGGGAACGGCTTACTCGGGTACGTTGGGTCGGATCCGGCGAACGTGGTGATAATTCGCTGTCCACGGCAGAGCATTGCTCCGCAGAGACAGATCGCAAGCGTGGCGGCCTTCCTGCATTGGCTCATATGTTGAAATCCTACCATTGCTTTCTAGGAACTGATTGGAAAACGAGCAGACCGTAGCCTTCCGGACACGAGCACCGTCTTTGTAATACGCGCGGAAACGAATCAGCAGGGCTCCTTGCCCAATTGTCGGCCAACTCTGTATGCACGGGTCGTCCCGTCGCTAACCCATAGGGCGAAGAAAATCCGAAGCGGACAAATTAGCTTCCCACATCTGAGCGTTCGACTGAGATCCATCGTTCTGGAGAACACAAGTCTCACCGCTGCTTGAGATGCCCGGATCGCGCATCCTACGCGGCCAAGCCTATTTTCAGGCCTGACGCCGCCTTGCCGGAGCCGGTCGATAAACCCGGGCCCGGGCCGAATCGCGTGCTCAACAAGTATTAGAATTGTATGACTATTCCACAGCGGCGACGCCAGTGGAAGCGCCCGGGTTCCTTTGCCCGTGGAAGCCGCTCGAGGTGAAATCATCATGTCAAAACATTCCGCGTCTGAGCACACCCCTGTCGTTGCGGACGGAATGACGCTCGGCGTTATCGGGGCCGGCGTCATGGGCCAAACCCTGATCCGCGGACTGATCACCAGCGGCGTCGTGGCGAAGCACCGGATCTGGGCCGGCGACAAGAACGCTTCGGCCTGTGCCAAGGCCGCTGAGGCGCTTGACGTTCCCGCCGAAACGGATTTCCAACACCGCGTCCCCACGGCCGACCTCATCCTGATCTGCGTCAAGCCCGCCGACGCGCCCGTCGTGCTGGCCACTCTCCGCAACGCCGGATTGCGCCGGGATACGCTGCTGATTTCAATCCTGGCGGGCGTGGCCACGGACCGCATCGAAGCCCTGCTCGGCACCGAAAACCCGGTGGTGCGCGCCATGCCCAACACTCCCGCGATCGTGGGCGAAGGCATGACTGTGGTGTGCGCGGGATCGAGCGCTTCCAAGGCGCACCTGGATCGCGCCGAACGCATCTTCGAAGGTGTAGGCAAGTGCCTCACCATGGACGAGGTCCACTTCAACGCGGTCACCGCGCTTAGCGGCAGCGGCCCGGGCTACCAGTTCCTGATCATGGAGGCGCTGGCCGATGCCGGCGTGCGGGTGGGCCTGCCGCGCCAGCTTGCGCTGACCCTGGTGGCCCAGACCGCCCTGGGCGCCGCGCGCATGGTGCTCGACTCCGGCCGTCATCCTGCGGCTCTCCGCGACGACGTCACCACGCCCGCTGGCTGCACCATCGGCGGCCTGCTCATGCTGGAGGACGGACGCATCCGCTCCGTGCTGGCCCGCGCCGTCGAGGAAGCCACCAAGATCGCCGCCCACTTGGGAGCCGCTACTTCGAAGATCTCCGAGACTGCCGCCGGCCAGCGCGCGGGCTCGGGCGGCGGCCACTGACGGAACACGTTTCATGCCAGAAGCCAAATCCCGGACGCAGGCCGAAGAACTCATCTCCATTGAGGACCGGTGGGGCGCGCATAACTACCATCCCCTGGATGTCGTGGTCGAGCGCGCCTCCGGAGCCTGGGTCTATGACGTAAACGGCCGCAGGTATCTGGACTGCTTGAGCGCTTACTCGGCGGTCAACCAAGGCCACTGCCATCCGCGCATCATTCAGGCGCTCAAGGAGCAGGCCGAGCGGGTTACGCTCACCTCGCGCGCGTTCCGCAACGATCAGCTTCCGCTCTTCGCCGCCGAACTCGCGCAGCTATGCGGCATGGAGATGGTCCTGCCCATGAACACCGGCGCGGAAGCCGTGGAGACGGCCATCAAGGCCTCCCGCAGGTGGGGCTACACCCGCAAGGGCATCCCCTTGAATCAGGCCGAAATCATCGTCTGCGAGAACAATTTTCACGGGCGCACCACCGCCATCACCGGCTTCTCCTCCGAGCCTCTCTACAAGGATGGCTTCGGACCCTTCACGCCGGGCTTCGTCACCATTCCTTTCGGTGACGCCGAGGCCCTGGAGCGTGCCATCACGCCGAACACCTGCGCGTTCCTGTTCGAGCCGATCCAGTGCGAAGCGGGCATCTTACTTCCTCCCGACGGTTTTATTCGCGACGCCGCCGCGATCTGCCGGCGCGAACGCGTGCTCCTGGTAGCCGACGAAATCCAGACCGCCCTGGGCCGCACCGGGCGTTTCCTGGCCTGCCACTTCGAGGACGTGCAGCCGGATGTCCTGATCCTCGGCAAGGCTCTCTCCGGCGGAACGTACCCGGTATCGGCCGTGGTGTCCAGCCGCGAGATCCTGGGCGTGTTTCGCCCCGGCAGCCATGGCAGCACCTACGGCGGGAATCCCTTGGCCTGCGCCGTCGCCCGCGCCGCGCTGCGCGTTCTGGAGGAAGAGCGGCTGGCCGAGCGGTCCGAGGAGCTCGGCGCCTGGCTGCTGTACGAAATGCGGAAACTGCGCCACCCGCACATTAAGGAAATCCGCGGCCGCGGCCTGCTGATCGGGATCGAGCTGCTGGGTCCCGCGCGCCCCTATTGCGAGCGCCTTAAGGATCTGGGCGTGCTGTGCAAGGAGACCCACGACCAGGTCATCCGCCTGGCGCCCCCGCTGGTCATCGCGCAAGAGGACCTGGCGTGGCTGGCCGGCCAGTTGCGTGCGGCCTTCGCGGGCTGAGCGGCGTAGCGCCGGTGCACGAATTCGCCCTTCATCTGCAAAAACGGCATGGCTGAGAATTGCGCACCAGTTCCCGCTTCCTCCACGCCATAGCGGGGCAGATCCGCGCGATTTGGAATACGAATCTTCCAAGCTTCGTCGAACGATCTTTCGCCGATCGACCTGGGGACCCTTGGGTGATTTGCGATCCTTCGCGGCGACCTGTTAGTTAGTTGCAGACGCGTTCATGAATCCCGCCCGGAGTTTGGCACGGTCAATCGCCACGCCGCGCAGGTAGACCTGAGATATCTTTCTCGAGTTCGTGATGTCGTCCAGTGGATTTGCGTCGAGCACCACGAAGTCTGCGCTCTTGCCCGCGGCCACCATGCCAAGATCGTCAATCTCGAGAATCTCCGCCGTCGTGCGGGTGGCTGCGACGATCACCTGTGCCGGAGTCATCCCCGCCGCCACCATATTCTCCAGCTCCGTGTGCATGGTCCATCCGAGAAACTGATCGCCCTGCTGGCCGCCGCCGTCGGTCCCAACACCGATCTTGACTCCTGCGGCGGTTAGCTTCGCGAAACCGCGCGCCAGCCGCTCCCAGCTCGCGGTCGAACGCGCAAGCTGCGCGGCATCCCTTTGCGGAAACCGGCCCTGCAAGCGTGCGATCTGTTCGGGTAAAACGGTCTCGATAATCAGGGGATGCACCGGATTCAACCAGGGAACATAAACCGCCCGCCGGGGCCCGCCGAGAGCCGAGAGTACCACCGTGTTTGGATGCTGTTTGAACAAGGCGACGAGTTCGTCGTCGACGTCGCTGATCATGTGTGCAAACACGTCGATCCCGGCGCGCAACAGATCCTTCGCCTGCTCAAGCTCGGTCGCATGTACGGCTACGCGCAGGCCGTTCTTATGCGCCTCGTCGATAATCGCCCGGTACAGCTCGGGGCTCATCGGCTTGACGGCGCCGCCACGGGTGTCAACCCAGGTCTTAATCAATCTCACCTTCCGCGGGACCAACTCCTGCACCGACGCGCGAGCTCCGGCTACGGTCGTGACCGGAAAGGCAGCTTGGCGCATGTTGTCGGAGGCGATCTCGGACAGCGGCGCCAAGCCTCGGCCGGCCGTCAGAAATCGCGCCGCATCGGGATACTTTCCCGCCAGGATTTCGTCGCGAAGTTGAAACGGCATCTCACCGAAATCCGTCCCCATCGACTGGCTGGCCGCGACTCCGAAATACGCGAATCGCCGCATGTGGTCCAGGATGTTCTCGCGTGTGTAGTTCTGGGCTCCGCTGGTCAGGTTCTTCATGTACCCGATGTGCGAATGCCCGTCGATGAGCGCGGGGATCACCGTCTTGCCGGTCAGATCCACGCGGGCGGCACCCGCTGGCGCCTGGATCTCCCCTTTCCGTCCGACGCGGGTAAACCTGGCGTTCTCCACCAGGAACGCCGCGTTTTCGATCGGGGCACGGCCATCGCCTGTGATGAGGCGAGCACCCTCGAACAGCGTTGCGCGTTGGGACGTGGAGGACGGTTGCGCGGCCCCTGGTTTGGACCACATCGCCAAGACCAGAAACACCAAAACAATCCAGCGAAGATAGCGCATTGATTAAGTCTCCCAAATTAGCAACTCTTTCGGCGGCAGGGGCCGTAGCGATGCGATCCCTTTCGTTGGCCTTGTACGCCTCACCCATGCCGCCCGCCGCAATCGGCGCAAGGATTTCGTACGGCCAGAGTTCGTTTGCTTTAGAAGGGGCACTTGATGGACTCAGCTCAGTTTAGCGGCTTAGAAGGCGGATAGCGCGAGTGACGGCGCATCCGGATGCATCTTTTTTGGGCAACCGCTTCGTTGGCGACCAAAGTTTGGGGTGGAGGACCTCCATTCCCTACCGAAAAGCCAGTTCACGCAGACCGCGAGGCCAGCCTTCACGGGCCTCGCGTGGGAACGAGCGTTCTCACTCCCGTTGAATCGGCGCTCCCAACCGGTTACAATTCTTGCTGTTTGGAGATAAGCGGCTGATGCAGATAGAAATGTCCGGAATGCGCGTTGCCGGAGCTATGGCCATTCTTCTGGCCGCCGCGCCCAGTGGTGCGCAGGTGGCACAAGTGCGGCACTGGTCGGGACAAGGTGTCGCTCCCGCTTACGAGGGCTTCGACATCAACCCGGATGGCTCCTTCAATCTTTGGTTCGGATACTTGAATCGGAATTACGAAGAAGAGTTGGATATCGCGGTCGGACCGGACAACAGTTTTGAGCCCGGAGGTGACCGGGGCCAGCCTACGCACTTTATCGTGCGACGGCACAAGGACGTCTTTCGGGTCGTGGTTCCGAAGGATTTCGGCGATCAAAAGTTGGTGTGGACGCTGAACGCGCATGGGCAGAAGGCCCAGGTTACCGCGAGCCTGAATCCCGTGTGGCAGATCGACCGGCTTCGCACTACGCGCGGCGGCAATAGTGAAAACATCAACTCCAACACCCCGCCGGTAGCGGCGGTCCAGCCAGCGGAGCTGGTCTTGCCCAATCCTGGTTCCGCCACACTCAACCTTTCCGCGACCGACGACGGCCTTCCGAAGCGCAACGGGAAAACCGTAGGTATGACGGTCACGTGGGCGAAGTACCGCGGACCGGGCCCGGTTGTTTTCAAAGAAGTCTCGACCAAGCTGACCGATGGAAAGGCTGCAACCATCGCGAATTTTAGTGAGCCGGGCGAGTATGTTCTTCAGGCGGTGGTCGACGACGGCTCGGGTGAGGCTGCCGGCAATTTCGGCTACCACTGCTGCTGGACGAACGTGCAAGTGAACGTAACGGTAAAGAGGAGCGGCGGGCGCTAGAGGAGATCGATCATGACTGGTTTCAAGAGACACGTGGCACCTGCGTTGGCATTAGCGATTTCGGGAATCTTCCTGACTCCACTCCCGTGGCGCGCGGCAGACGACGCGGGCGCGAGCGAGAGTCCGGTCACTTTCAGCAAAGATGTGGCGCCCATCTTCCAGAAGAGCTGCCAATCCTGTCATCATTCTGGGACGATGGCGCCGATGTCGCTCATGACGTACCAGGAGGTTCGTCCTTGGGCTCGTTCCATCAAGCAGCGCGTTGCGACCCGGGACATGCCTCCATGGCACCTTGACGGCACGGTCGGCATCCGCGCCTACAAGAACGACATTTCGCTCAAAGACCAGGAAATCGCAACCATCGTGAAATGGGTGGACGCAGGCGCCCCGGAAGGCAACCCGGCCGATATGCCCAAGCCGCTCACCTTCGCCTCAGAGAGCGACTGGTTCATCGGCAAGCCCGATTTGACGGTGACCACCTCTAAGGATTTCGTCATGTACCCTAACGGGCCGGACTGGTGGATCGATCAGTTCGCCGAAATGACGTTGACAGAGGACCGCTGGATCAAAGCGATGGAGGTCAAGCCCAGCAACCGCAAGATCGTCCATCACTGCGTAGTTTATGTGCTGGAACCGAATGCGCCGCCTGGAACCCCGGAGACGGGCGTCCTTCTCACCGAATACGCGATCGGCAAATACGGGCAGATCTTTGCGGAGAATTCCGGCCGGTTGCTCAAGGCTGGAACCCGGTTGCGCTTCGACATGCATTACTTCGCGAGCGGTTCCGAACAACACAACCGCACCACGATCGCCTTCAAGTTTTACCCCAAAGGCTTCACGCCCAAGTATGAAGTAAGGTCAGTCCCGATTCGCAATCTACCGAACGACGAACTCGAGGTGCCGCCCAATACCGTGGTCCGCACAGACGGCTATTACCATTTGACGCGCAACGCGCGCCTCGACGCTTTCCAACCGCACATGCATATGCGCGGCCGCGGCATGACGCTGGAAGCCATTCATCTGAACAACACCACCGAAGTGCTGAGCTCCGTGAACCGTTTCAATTTTAACTGGCACGTGAACTATATCTACGCCGACGACGCTGCTCCCCTGCTTCCGGCGGGTACCGTTCTTCACATGATCGGCATCCATGACAACACCTCGGCGAACCCCCGCAACCCGGATCCGTCGGTCTGGGCCGGATTCGGCGAGCGAAGCGTGGACGACATGTTACAGATGTGGATCGACCTCGTCTATCTGGACGACGCCGAATTCAACAAGCTGGTCGAAGAAAGGAAGACAAAGCTCGCCGCGAACCCCCGCTTGCGCGGAGGCTCTGGCCGCTGACTACTGGATTCGCCAACCACTTCTGTATCGCAATCCGTCCCCAATCCACTGCAATCGACTTCTCACGTCCCGATCCAGACAGCGCATTAGCAACTCGCAGGAAATCAAGCCAATTTCGGCAGCGTCTCTCCGGAGCGCGGGTCGCCCAGCGGGCCGCTGCGTTAGGAGGCGCGTCGAGTCGGGACTGCCAACGTGACCCGGCCATCCATCGGCTTGGTGCGTAATCGTACCGATGTGGAAGACAATCACCGGCGCGACACCCAAACGGCGCACCGTCGGGTCGTGATATTGTGGACATCGAAACGGAGGCTTTATGAAGCGACCGATTTTTGCTTTGATTGTGTTGTGCGCCGCGACAGGCGCGTTTGCGCAACAACCTGGCGCGCGCGGGGGCGGCAAGGGACAAGCGCCGCAACCGCCACCACTGTTTTTCAAGGAAACATGGAAAGAAGCCCCCGGCAATGTGCCGATGACCCAAGCCTTTGTCGTGAACCCAAGTCTGCAATTGACTCTGTACGGCACCGGCAAGGAAGATTTCGGCGTCACCAGCGAGGGCAATGTCCCTCACATCTGGACGGGACTCTGCGCGACGTCCTGCGCGGTCACGCTGAGTCATAAGGACAGCTTTGTGGATCTGACGGGCAAGGCAAAAATCCGTTGGTACACCAAGACGTCTGGGTTTCATGAAGTTCGCCCCGTTTTGAAACTCGCCGACGGAACGTTGCTGGTTGGAGACCACGTCGATGCGAACACAGACTACTTGGAGAGCGAGTTCTATGTGTCCGAAGTGCGCTGGCTCAAACTCGATGGGCCCACAGTGCGGACCAAGGGGACCCTACTGGACAAGGTGGATCTGAGTAAGGTCGACGCCATCGGTTTTGCCGATCTAAGCCCCGGAAGCGGCCATGGTACGGGCGGGTACTCGGACGTCGCCTGGATCGAGGTTTACGGAAAACCGGTCAAGCGTGACACGGCGAATCAGCCGAAGTAATCGTGGACTGGACGGGACCCAGTCTGGTAAGGGTGGTTGGACTAAAGGGCCGCGGTATGCGGCATTATCGGCTCTAAACTTCCCACCACCGGACATCTTGGGCGATTACCACGACTTTGGTGAACACGGCGCCGTTGGCCCACACGGGACCGAGGCGATATAGAATGATTCAGGACGGGTGCGTTCCACCGAGCAACCAAGCTGATAAAACCAGGCTGATAAGAGGAGAAGCTGTGTTCCAAAAACTTGCTGTCGCAATCTGCCTCGCGTTCCTGTGCGGGAACGCGATAGCGCAGGACGCGAAAACCGTAATCGCCAGTGCGCAAAAGGCATTGGGCGATTTGAAATCCATCACGTATTCCGGATCGGCGAAGGATGTTGCATTCCAGCAGTGCGGATCCAACGCCGCCGATATGATCTGCAGGGGAACGCACGATCCGATGCGGCCGATAAACAACTATGTCCGCGTGGTCGATCTGACGACCCCGGCGTCGCGTCACACGGGAGCGACGAACAATCCCGCGGGTGGCGGAGCAACGACGCCGATGCCCGGAACGATGTTTCAGCAGGCCTCGGGCCAACAGCTCGACGTCTCGCAACCCTGGGCCAACATCCTGGAGTTTTACATCACGCCCTGGGGTTTCCTGAAAGGCGCTGCTGAGAATAACGCCACCGTAAGCAAGCGCAAGGTCGATGGTAAGAACTACACCGTCTTGACCTGGAGCCCAGCCGTCAAAGCCCCATCCGGCAAGAGCTACGTCATCAACGGATACGTCGATGAAAAGAACATGGTCGATCGGGTCGAAACCTGGCTCGGTGAAAACATTATGGGCGACATGCACATCCTCGTCACCTACACGGGTTGGAAGGATTTTGGCGGACTCATGGCTCCTTCGAAGATCGTGCAGACGCGCGGGGGGTGGCCCTATTTTGAGGTCGACGTGACCGCGGCGAAAGGGAATCCTCCCGATGTCGCAACCCTGGTTCCGGCACCTGCGCCCGCGGGAGGCCGTGGTGGCGCGGGTGGCGGCGGTGGTCGCGGGCCGGCGCCTGCTCTAACCGTCACTTCCGAGAAGCTTGGCGACGGCCTCTACAGGCTCACCACCGGGCCCGGGAGTTACGACTCGGTGATCGTGGAATTTAAAGATTACATCATGATGCTTGAGGCCGGACAATCGGAGGCGCGCGCCCTCGCGTACGTCGCCGAAACCAAGAAGTTGATCCCCAACAAGCCGATTCGGTACGTTTTCAACACGCATCCGCATTCCGATCACACCGGAGGGCTGCCCGTGTTAGTGGCCGAAGGTGCAACGATCATCACTCAGAAGAACAATCAGGAGTTCCTAGAGAAAGCGCTCAACACTCCAAGAACGCTACTGAACGACACTCTCGCCAAGAATCCGAAAAAGGCGAAGATCGAAGCCGTTTCGGAGAAGAAGGTCTACTCGGATGGAACGCGAACCGTTGAGATGTACCACGTCTCTCCGGTTCCTCACTCCAACGGCTTGATGATCGCGTACATCCCCAAGGAGAAGATTCTCTTCCAGGGCGACTTCTCGGTGAACCCCGGGGAACCGGCCAACGATCACGTTAAAGCTCTGGTTCCGATTCTTGAAAAGCTCAATCTGGACTTTGATCGGTACATCAACGTGCACACCTCCGCTGCTCCACAGACCAAGGCGGATGTGTGGAAGGCCGTCGGGAAATAAGAAGGTAGCCCTCGTAGTAAAACGACGGCTCTTATCGATAACCGAAGAAGCTGCTTGCGCGCAACTGGCTCGTCGGCGGGGTACGCTCCCCTAGCGGCCGGCCGCGGCGGGATAGACCGGCAGCGTGACGTGGTCGCCGAAGGTCGCCTTCAGGCCCTCAATCGCGCAATTCTCATCCCCGCCGCCTGCGCCGCCCCCGACGCCGACGGCGCCGATCATTTGCCCGTCCACCACGATCGGGATGCCGCCTGAGTTCGTGAAGAAATTGAAAAAAGCGGTTTGCCGCGGGATGCCGTCCGGATCGTTCTTGAGTTGTACAGCGCGGATGGAGGTGGGTTGGCGCGTCTTCAGCGCCGTTTGCGCCTTCAACAGCGCGGTGCGGATGTTGTTATAGACCTGGCCGTCCATGCGCTCCATGTGCACGAACTCGCCCGCATTATCGATAACGTAGAGTGACATCGTACCGCCCTTCGATGCCGCCCAGTCGCGGCAGACGCGCGCAATCTTCTTCGCCGCCACAAGCGAAATCTGGTTGCCGTCGAAGATGTTCGCCGCACCCTTGCCGCCGACCACGTATTCCGCCGGCAGGCTCGATTTGGGCGGCGTAGCGGCGGCAAAGCGCGGAACCGGCGCATTGCCCGCATTGGGGTTCCGGCGCGGCGGCAGGTCCTGCACCAGAGGCGGAACCGACGGCCCTATCACCTCGGTCAGCGCCTTGTGCGCACAAATCTCGTCGCTCCACACAGGCACGCGCGGCGCGGAACCGCCGACGCCGACGGCGCCGATCAATTGCTTGTTGACCACTATGGGGAGCCCGCCCGAATTCGCGAACATGCCGAGCTGGATCGTTTGAAGTTCCTGAGTGGGATCCTCAATCGTGCGGTTCATACGGACCTTGCTGGGTTGGCGGTCCATGAGCGCCGTGCGCGCCTTCATGTCGGCCGTGACGATATTGAGATAGCCTTGGCCGTCCATGCGATCCATGTACACATGATTGCCGTCGTTATCGAGCACCATGATGCTGATCTGCACGCCCTCGGCGGCGGCGGCCTTCTCGCACGCGGCGGCGATGCGCTCCGCGGTGGCCAGATTGATGGTAGTGAAATCCTGAATCTTTTCGGCCGCCGCGCCGCTGACGACGAATTGCTGCGGTACATTTTGCGCAAGCGCCCCGCCGCTAAGCGCGATTGCGCCGGCTACCGCCAATCCCAAATCGACGATACGCAGTTTCATTTCGTCCTCCTCTGACCTTTGTCACACAAGTTTCCCGCGGCCCGGCGGGCACGTAATTCGGCCGGCACCGCTGCGGCCTTGGCGCCCCGAATATATCACATCCCAGCCCCTTGCCCTTCATGAGTCCGGATGTGTCGGGGTGGGTCTTTTTGGAACCAGATTGGAGGTTTGGAAGACAGAGGTCGTGCCTGGTCGCCGAGCGTTTTACCGATACGTCGAAACGCCACGCTGGAGATCCACAATCGTCTCGAAAGCGTCGTTCCGCTAGATTGTTCCCGGGAGGCCGGTGGCCCCGGAAGAATCGCCCTCCACAAAGGTGCTTGCGACCCGATCTCGAAAGCAGAGGCTGATTATCCGGATGCCTGAGTTTCGCAACCCCAGTCCGCATTTGTGCCGGTCTGAACGCTGAGAAGGCACGGTCGCGATCACATCCGGCACGGACTTGTCAGCTAGAGCCGTCCTGGAATCGAAAAGGGTCAAGCCTTTGACGGATTTTGCTGTGATAGGATGAGCCGTTCGAGGTAGGAGTAATGCCGCTACGCTGATCGCGGTTGTATGGAAGGTGGTTCAGGGCGGGCAGGGTATACACTCCCAGATGGGAACGAAGGGGAGGATCTAGAGGGGTATGCTTCTTCAGAACGCTATCGCGGATGCGCTCAACAACACCGAATGGGCGTTTCCGCTGGCGGAGTGTGTTCACATCGGCGGGTTTGCCGTAGGCATTGGATCGATCGTACTCGTTGACTTTCGGATGTTGAACCTCGGACTGCGGCATGCGACTGCTGCGCGGATTTTGAGGTACACAGAGCCTTGGACGCTGATCGCGCTGGTATTCGTCGTGTTCTCAGGTGCGGCGCTGTTCTTGTCGCAGACCGACATTTACCTGGCTAACCTGATCTTTCCGCTTAAGATGTATGCACTCCTGGCGGCGCTCATCTACAATTTCACAGTCCACAGAAAAGTGGCGACCATGGAAAATCCGCCGCCTGTCTTGAGCAAGTTAGTGGCGATCGTATCCCTGTTGCTGTGGGTGTCCACTGTGTTTGGCGGGATTTTCACCGGGTTCCTTGTATAGAGGCCATCTCACGTGACCATCGCTCACTCCATCCAGAGTATTGACTTTCTCACGGCGTTCAGCGAATCGGTGCTGGCGTACCCGATTGTCATGTCGACTCATCTGGCGTGCATCGCGCTATTCGGCGGCATGATCCTCATGACGAACCTGCGCCTTTTGGGGCTCACGTTTAAAAGCCTGACGATCACCGAGATGGTGACCAGCTTACGTCCATGGAAACGTGGGGGGGGAATCATCATGATCGTCACGGGCTTGCTCTTAGCAACCTCGGAGGCGGAAAAGTACGCGCCCAATCCCTTCTTCTGGACCAAGATGATCATTTTGGGCTTAATTGGCGTGCACGCCCTGATCTTCCGCCCAATTGTTTACAACCAGACAGAAGAACTGGACCGATCCCCGGTCATCCCAACCAAAGCAAAGGTCGCCGCAATTCTCTCGCTGGTGCTTTGGACCACCATGTTTACCATGGGAAGACTCATCGCATACTGGGAGCCAGCATAGCCCTGACATCCCGTCCAGTGGCCCGGAGCCGGCGAGGCTACGGTGGGCTTGGCTCGGACGTGGCTCAGCCGTTGAGGTCCGCCTTCCGTAGCGTCCGACGGCCATCACGAACACGACGGTCACCCCGGTCATCCGCATAGTCGAAGTGAATACCTGGCGGATTAGCCGACCGCGGGTTCTGACTGGCGCTCCTGCGAGAACCCCATCGCACGCGAACGCCGGACCTACTCACTTCCCCGGCCATGCCGAGCGGGGACTAGAGATATGCCAGCAAGCGCCCCGCCGTCACCGCTCCCAACCAGCAGATCAGCCCCGCCCACGCCAGAGCCTTGGCGCTCTCCGGCAGCGCGCCGTCCGGACCCAGACTCCGGAACACCTTGTTCCGCGTGAGCTGGAGCACAGCTACACCCGCGAAGATGAAAATCATCTTGATGTAGAACGTGGGATCGACCAGCCTTTTGGACGCACTCGCCAGCAACAGAGCCGTGCCGGTCGCCGCATTCACCCAGAATCCCAACCACATCAGTGGATACAACCGCTCCAGCGGTCGCACCGGGATTTTGGGCGACATTCCCAGAAGCCGCAGACCGATCACACTGCTGGTGCCCGCCACCACGCCCATGCCCATGACGTGCAGCCACAGAATCGTGGGGTACGCCAACTTGGATGGGGATTCGCGCACCCACGTGCTAAAGCCGAGGTTTTCGAGCGTGTCTAAGAAATCCATCGCTGCGCTCCGGGAGAAATCCATCGCTGCGCTCCGAAATCCATGGTCTATCCTCCGTTCCCTTCAGGGTCGTGCTCCACGGGCTCGCTGTTCTTGTCTATGAGATATCCCAAGACCCCGACCAGCACGACGGCGCCGATGGCAATGAGACTCACGATTAGAGCTAATAGCATCAGAATGAGTGGCCGAAAAACGGCAACATCTGGCCGCAGAAGATTACGCCCGTCCATATTAAGATTCCAGACGCCGCGGCCACTCTGGCCGCCACGGGCGGCGTGTCGCCGGCTCCCAAGGTCCAGGGCTGCTCGAAAACGGTGAAGTACAGGGCGTTGGCTCCCGCCACCAGGATCAGGGCCAGCTTCCAGAGGAAGACCGAGTTGGTGATGTAGAAATCAGGCGGAACACCGATAAAGAACAGAATGCCCGTTACCACGTTCACGCCGAACCCTAACACTCCCCAAGGCAACAGGCGGTGCAGCACCGAAAACGGGATGCCCTTCAGGAAACCCAGCATCCGCAGGTCTACCAGCAGCACCACGCCCAACAAGAGGGATAGCCCGATGAAATGAATCGTCTCGCAGGCCGGCCAGCCCCACTTGAGGTTCACCATGCCGTCTCCGATCACTCTCGCCAGCGGCGGATCTGTCTCCACGGTTTCCACCGTGGCCCCTGTCAGGCCCCCTATCAAGCTTGGACCGGTGCGAACCTCCGGGTGCCGGATCTCCCCGCCGATCAGTGCGGCCCGGGACATCAGGCCGAAGGCCGCCAGCCCCGCCAGCAGGACCGCCGCCAACGTCGCTCGGGGCACGCGGGACAACCGCCGGTACTGCCACAATCCCAGCCATGCCAAAGCGCCCGCCAGCTCCATGAACCAGAGCGCCACGAACGCCGCGGTTTCGTGGGTCGCAATCATGGTCTTGGAGACCTCGGGGGTGTGCTCCAACGCCAACTCCGCGGCGGCGCCCGTGGCGAACGCGGGAATCGAGAGCAGGGCGATGAAGAAAAAGACTCCCAGACTGGCGCGCTTCAGATCGTCGCTCTTGGCCGCGATTGCTATGACGAACAGGCCCAGTCCGACGATCATGCCGATGGTCGGGAAGTGATTCAGTAAGAGATGTGCGTGCGTCGCATTCATAATAGACCGGGAAAAATCCAGAGGGCGTCCTTAATTGTCGGCAGGAACGCAACCGCGGGGCGGGCCGCTTCTTCTCGCGGCGCACGCCCACGGATTTCAAACACCCCGGCCTGCTGGCACTCAAGTGAGGGGGGGCTCTCCGGCACCTTTAGTGCCGAAGCTGAGTGGAGATGTTCCCCTCCTCGTACACCTCGCAAAATGCGCGCTCGTGGATTACTTGGGGCGCGCCAGCGCGCACCCGCAGAATTCTGTCCGGCATCACCCACGGCTCGATCAGGTCATCCGGGTCCTCAATGGTCATCTGGTAAAGAATCTCATCGCCCTTCCGCGTCAGCTTCTCAATGATATGCAGGTTTGCGGAATGAAACAGGCCGCCGCGTCCGAACCAGGTTGTATCGACGAAGTTGGTGGAATCGATCACCAGCGTGTCGCCCTCCCATTTACCGACCGAAAGCCCCATGTAGTAGGCTTCGACCGTGTTGGGGCGCGGGCTGCCGTCGGTCGGGATGTCGCGGAATTCCCTGTTTCCACCGCCGTAATCGCTTGTTGTATACAGAAAGATGATGTCGGTCGCCGTCTGGATAATGCGCGCCGGCGTACCCTCCCGCGGGACTCCCAGCGGCTGACAGGTCATGACTGGATCGTACTTGTTCGTCCACTGATCGAGTTCCTGAATCTTGTCCCAAAACTCGGGTTTGTAATTGGGACGACTCGGCCCAAACCGCGAGGGCGAGATCCACTCATAATCCACCCAGAAGTTGTCCTGTCCGGTTTTGCAGCCGATCTCGGGGTTAATTCCCCCACCCGGCACCTGCGTTGGACCACATCGGCGGGTCCCACTACCCGTAATCAAAAGCGGGGGGCCACCCCAGCTTCCGGTCATGTCCGGATGCCCGTCGGCCAGCCGCGGGGTTACCACGGCTGCAGTCTGCGTCGCTGGTGCGGCGGGTGCGTCGGAAACCAGAGTCCAGTTGGGAGGCTGATTCGTTGGCTTGATCGCCGCCTTGACGCTTGCCGGAACCGGCATCACGACATACATCTGAGCCGTTTCCGTCAGCGTGGTCGTAATGTCGCGGACGACGGCGCCGTTCTGTTTCTCGGTCATCCTGCCCGCGTAGTACGCCTCCGCCGGATTCAGCGGATTGTTCCAGTCTTTATAGTTGCTGTAGGTGAACTCGTAAGTCTTCGCTCCCTGCTTCACGACCACGCGCTCCGCCATGAACTTGTCGTTGAGCGTCGCGCTTGCGGTCGCATTGGGGACGCCCGGAATCGGGAACGTCAACACCGGCTTGTTGCCTTCCCATGCGACGGAGGTTTTCCTTACCGTCATCACATCGGCTGGTAAACGTTGCGGTCTGGGGGTCATCGGAGGCGCGTCCGAAGTTCCAGCGAATGCGGCCTTGAACGCACCCTGTGGACTTGCCCACAAGCGAATCATCCGTTCCTCTACAGTTGCGGGCATCGGCGTCGCCTTGCCTTTACCGGCGACAAGTTCGGCACCGGGAATGTCTTCGTTCCAGGCATACGCTCCACTGAGGACTTCGACATTGGAGCACGCCTGGCCATTGGGCCGAGTGCCCGTGTACTGAATCCGCTCGCCTGACGTCTGGTAGCTGATGCTGGTTCGATACTTGGTTACATTGCAGGGCTGTCCGTCCACTTGGATGGTGCCCTTGCCCTGATATTCGAGCGACATGATCAGATCGTATTCCTCACTGCTTCGGAGCATGCCCATATACCAGGCCCAGTTGAAAAGGACTGCTTTCAGGTCCTTCGCACCGGCTGCAGGGGTGTACTGCGGCCCGCCGCCTCGACCTCCGCGGCCGCCAGCTTGTCCACCACCGCCGCCCCCGCCGCCACGCCCTGCCTGAGCCGGTGCCTGCGCACTGGCTGTCGACAACGCGCCGATTGTGAGAACGACCCCGATCGCGACTCGCGTCCAAATGATGCTTCGTCGATAGGTCATGATGGTCCTCCTTGCCGGCCTAATCGTTGGGGCCGCCGCCGGAGACCACGATGACGTGCCCGTCAGCATAGGTTACCGACTTGAGAAACCCCAACGGATGACCGTCCTTCGCGGGGATGCACTTCACGGTAATTGTGTCCCCGGTGTGGAGGGCATTCGGCCCGGTTTTGCCGACCCCCCTCTGCGCGAGGGCCGTGGCGGAGCCCAACGTGAAAACCCACTCGGTGGTCGAGGCATCCGGATTCTTGACCAGGATCGTCAGCGACCCGTGGGGATTTACAAACTGTACTTTTTCGACCGTCCCCGTCAGCTCCTTTTCCGCTTTCATGTCGTACACGCCCGCGAGGGAATGATGAGCCTGCAACGAGCCGGTGGCCATCATCCACGCGGACAACAAGGCCACACACCCCAGAGTTCGCTTAATCATTCGTCCACCTCCTCCAATTACCATCGGCAAAAAATTATATCACGATCACGTGTGGCTCGCTCGGGCGCTTTGTCTTGTTGTCGCTTTGTCTTGGTCCGGATGTGTCGAGGTGGGTCTTCTTGGAACCGGATTGGAGGTTTGGAAGACAGAGGTCGTGCCTGGTCGCCGAGCGTTTTGCCGATAAGTCGAAGCGCCACGCTGGACATCCACAGATGTGCAATCCGCAAGGATGCTCCGCATCAACCCCGTATTTCAGCGGTCAATTCTCCCGGATGACATCACGTCGCGGAGCTCTTCACGAACGACACGCCTTTCGCCTCCGGGCCGGCCCCGATCACAATCGCGCCGACGAGGAACACCGTGGCCGCCAGACCGCCCATCGAAACGGCATAGCTGAAGTGTTCCCCCAGCAGTGCCTCAATGTAGCCGATGCTCGAAGCGATCAGTACGCCGATCTGGTAAGCGAAGCCGGGAAAAAATCCCCGCACCAACGGCGGCGACAGCTCATTGATATGAGCCGGAATCACGCCCCACGCCCCCTGCACCATGAATTGCATCAGGAATGCGCCGACCAGCACCAACGACATGTTCGGTGCAAACACCCACAGCGGAATTACGCACACAGCCAGCAGCGCCGACACGATCATCGAACGGCGCCGCCCGTACCGATCGGAGAGGTTGCCGACGATCAGTCCGCCCACGATGGCGCCGACCATCGAGATAGCTGTGGCCAGCGCGGTGGTGTTCACGTTGTAGTGGAGCTGGCGCTGGAGATAGGTTGGGTACATGTCCTGGGTGCCATGCGAGATGAAGTTCATCATGGACATCAGCACGACCAAGTAAAGAAACAGTCGCAAGTTCCCGAAGATTGCGCTCCGGTACGTGGCCCAGTTCGTCCGCGCTTGGTGCCAAGCTTCGGACTCTTGGACTTTCGCGCAGATCAACAGAGTAAGCGCGGCCGGGATCACGCCGATAAAGAACATGGCGCGCCATCCCCAGCGCGGAAACACTGTGTAATACGCGCCGGCGGCCAGAAGATAGCCTAAGGCGTAGCCCTGCTGCAGAAGCCCCGAAGCCATGCCGCGCCACTTCGGCGGTACCGATTCCAGGACCAGCGATGCCCCCACGCCCCAGTTGCCTCCCATCCCGACTCCGTAAAGCAACCGCAGGACCAGAAAGCTGGTGTAGCCGGGGGCGAGGCCCGATAGCACTTCCATCAACGAGTAAAAGGCTATGTTGGCCATCAGCACGGGGCGACGTCCACAGCGATCGGCGAGAAGGCCGAAGATGAAGGCGCCGATAGGGCGCGTGACCAAAGTAGCCGTCGTCGTGAGAGCAAGTGCGGGAATGGATCGTCCGAAATCCTTCGCTACCGCCGGCAATACAAATACGAGCACGAAAAAATCGAACGCGTCGAAGGTCCAGCCCAGAAATCCGGCCGCAACCGCATTTCGTGCGTTCGATCGGGCAATCGCCGGTGTCGGAGCAAGGTTGGCCACACGATTCGTCATCAGAGCGTGATTGCTAGTGTAACAGCATCTCCTGATCTCAGTCCTTAACGCAAAAAGGACCAGCCGCGCGCGACGGTCAGGATGTCGAGCCAGTTGGGGACCGATCCCTCCTCTTAGGATCGCAGTGGGATAGCTACGGATATTGCACGCTTGAGGACACTATCAAAAGGCGCAACAGCTCGAATCGTGGGCCGGTGTTGTGTGAGCGGAGTTAGTGGACCGGAGTCGTGCTGGGCAGGTACGCTGCGCTTACGGAGGGCGCGTCAATTTCCAACCGCGGTGTACAGGGTCTGCGCGCCTGGGGTTCCGCCGAGCGTGAAGCTTACGGGGACGGCGTCGCTGGCCGCCACGTTCGGCACCACCAGGTTGAACTGATACAGTCCCACGGCGAGCGGCGCGAGCCCGGAGAAAGACAACTGGGCCTGGGCCTGCCCGAACAGAATCTGCAGCGGCGCGGTCACGGTGTTGTCGGTCAATTCGATCTTGCCAGGCGCAGCGGCGGGATCGTCGACGGCTCCGAATCCGACCCCGTATAGCGTCAGCGTGTCGCCGGCCTTGGCCCGCTTGGACGTGATACCGGGGAAGGCGCCGGGCGGTCCGGCGTAGGTGGCTCCATCCGCAAACAGAGCGACCACGTAACGCTGGCCGCCGCTGGTAAACAACGCCGGGGCGAGCAAGCCGGGCTGAGTGGTGTTGATGGTGAGACTGTACGGTGGACTGGCGCCCGCGGGCGTGTTCACGATCACCGGTTGCGGGCCCGTGCCCACATTAGGCACTTGCACGTTCACCTGGTTCCCGCTGATGTAGGAGACGTACGCGGGCTGTCCTCCGATGGTGACGCTGGTGCCATCGAGCACCGTGGGAGCCAGGATGTTGGTGAAGTCGGAATTGAGCCAGCCGCGCGTGTTGGCGGCCAGATTCGATCCGTAGATTTCGATCCAGGAACCAGGCGCCGCGGCGCTGGATCCGCCGAAGGCCGAGGCAGTGACCACACCGTTGGCGCTGATGACGGGCGGACCACCGGCGATCGGGTTGAGCACTCGTACGACCTGGTTTTGCGGGTCGGCGACGTAGACGTGGCCCTGAGAGTCCACCGACACCCCCGAGGGGAATCGCATCACGGAGTCGGTGGCGAGCACGCCGTCGCCGCCGTATCCGGCGATACCTGTGCCCGCAATGGTGGTGATCACGCCGTTCGTGCCCACGCGGCGGATGCGATTGTTGAAGCTGTCGGCAATAAACACATTACCGTTGGCATCGACTGCCACGCCTTCCGGATGGTTCAACTTAGCTTGGTTGGCCGCGGCTCCGTCGCCGCTGAATCCCGCCGTGCCGGTTCCCGCAAACGTGGTGATAATCCCACCGGACACCTTCCGGATCACGTTGTTGAAGGTGTCGGCAATGAAGACGTTGCCTGCGGAGTCGACCGCCACGCCTTCGGGATGATTCAGTTCCGCCAGAACCCCCGGACCGCCATCGCCGGCGTAGGAGGGGAAGTTGTTGCCGGCCACGGTGCTGATGTTTCCGTTGGTACCGATTTTGCGGATGCGATGATTGCCGGTGTCGGCAAAGAAGATGTTCCCGGAGGAATCGACCACCACGGCGTTGGGCTGGTCGAGAACGGACGAAGTGGCCGGGCCGGAGTCTCCGGCGTATCCGGCCGAACCTGTGTTGCCCGCGATGGACGAGACTTTCCCGGTGGTGTCCACCTTGCGGATGGCGTTGTTGGCACTGTCGGCGATGTAGACGTTGCCGGCCGAATCCACGGCCACGCCCAGGGGCAGATTGAAATAGGCGTTGAGGGCGGTGTTGCCATCGCCCGCGTAGCCCGAGGTGCCGCTGGTGCCGGCGAAGATGTTGATGTTGCCGTCCGGAGTGACCTTGCGGATGACCTGATTCACCTGGTCGGCGATGTAAACGCTGCCGCCCGCCCACACCGCGGAGAACGGCCCGCTCAACTGAGCCTGGTTGGCGGGTCCCGCGTCGCCGGATTCTCCCGGACCCAAGGACTGGTTGCCGGCGAACGTCTGCATGATATAGCCGATGGGCGTTTGGGCGGCACACGCCGAAATAGTGAAACCGGCGGCCAGGGCCAGCGCGATGCCGTTGCGCGCGCCGCGCGTACGGGTGCCGGTCAGGCCGGCTGAGGTGAGACAAGCTGGTGTCATCGATATGGCTTAAAACACGTGAGACTTGACGGACTGTAACGTTGGACGGCCTGGACGCGCACGGCGTTCCCGGTAGTCCGAGTGCGTAGACTTGATCTTCAAGGATAGCCCAGAGGGGCAAGGGGCTGCAGGGGTCTTCGTAAATATTTCGCTGGAAATTTCCCTTTTCTTCCCCTATACTACCGACATGGCACTCACCAAGCGTCAGAAGGACTTTCTGGACTTCCTGGCTGGATTCCTGGAGAAGAACGGCTACAGCCCCAGCTACGACGAGATTGCGCACGGAATGGGCTTGGCTTCACTGGCGACGGTGCACAAGCACATTTTGGCCCTTGAGACCAAGCACTATTTGAAGCGCGGCTTCAACCAGAGCCGGTCGCTGGAGATCAATCCCAAGTACTATCAGGAGCAGCGCCAGCATCGGCAGGGCGCGCCTAGCCTGGAGATTCCGCTGCTGGGCCGGATCGCGGCGGGCGCTCCGGTGGAAGCGCTGGCCGGAAACGACACGCTCAGCTTCGCCGATTTCGCGGGCGATCCCAACACTTACGCGCTTAAAGTGCGGGGCGAGTCGATGATCGAGGATCACATCTGCGACGGTGACTACGTTTTGGTGGAGCGCGCCACCGAAGCGCGCGACGGGGAGATCGTGGTGGCGCTGGTGGACGGCATGGAAACGACGCTGAAGCGGTTCTTTCTGGCGTCCGGAGATCGTGTGCGGCTGCAGCCGGCTAATTCGACGATGCAGCCGATCTTCGTGCCGCGGCAGTCGGTGCAGATTCAGGGGAAAGTGCTGGCGGTGCTGCGGAAGTATTGACGCCACCGTGGAGCACGCACTCGATGCGTGCCACGTCGCGACTCCTCGCGACGCACGGTCCAACGACGTTGGTGAATCGGGTCGGTTAGTACTCCGCCAGGCGTCGGCAGAGTGCCGACGTGGCACGCCGGAGGGCGTGCTCCACATCGGCTTGTCACTCGACGGCTACGCTGACCATGTTGCTGACTGCGCCGCCTTGTTTCACATATAGCGGCAGCGCCAGGCCTGGGGGCAGATTCGCGGGTACCACTACATTCGCCTGATACAGGCCGATAAATCCAGGCGTTAGTCCGGCGAAGGCGGCTGGTGTTTCTGTTCCTCCGATCACCGCGGTAACTGGCGTTTGGGCTGCGTTCAGCGCGCCGGCTGCAGACACCGCGCCAAAGCCGGTGGCGTATATCACGATCGACGTCCCCCGCAAAGCGGGATTAGAAGGTGTATTGAGGGAGTTGTCCTGATTGGTGATGGCGGCCTGTCCCGCGCCGATGGAAAAGATCGCCGGGGCTACCGGGCTCACCTGGATCGTCTGCTGGGCATTCGCACCCGCGCGGTTCGGCAGGTTCACGGTGACGCTGGCGGAGCCAGGCGGAATATCGGCCGGCATCTGCGCGTTGATCTGGAAAGGAAGAGCCACCAGCTGGGTGGCGGTCTCGCCATTCACCTGGACCACGGGGGTCGCGCCGGCCGTCGCGAAGCCCGTTCCGAAGATAGAGATCAGCCCGCCCGGCGCGATCTGCGCAGTGAAACTCGCGGCGTTGAGCACGCCCGAAGGGTTGATATTCAGCGCCAGCGGCGCTAGCGCCCACTGCGAGCCGGAGCGGATTACAAGCGATGAAGACGCCGCGGTTCCGCTCAACGGCGTGGCGCTGGCGTTGGCTGCGGCGAGTACCGTGAAAGCGCCCGCATAGGCGGCCTGGGCAGACACGTCAAGTTGATAGGGTCCCTGATCCAATCCGGCGCACCCCCGAAAGTACAGCACGCCCGGCGAATTGGAAGGCGGGGCCCCCGAGGCTGCCGCGGTATCCGGGAACTGGAACGTCGCACCGCAGGGCCCGTTCACGGATCCAATCGCCAGGGGCGCCGTCGCGGCCACCAGAAATGCGCTGGCGCTGGGCGATCGCGGAAGCAGACGCACTGCTCCCACCAGTGTGCCCAGCACCATATTGCCTCCGGTGTCGGCGAATCCGTTCAGATACGCGCCCAAGAGCGTTTGCCGGAACGCGGGATTTGGATCGGCGATCACCAGGTCGCCCGCGACGGAAATGCCCGTGGCCACCACGAAATGCGATCCCTGCCCGTTCAGTGAGAGCGCCAGCAGCACCGGCGATCCGGAGAAGACCAGGTCGCGCAAAGCGTTCAAATCGGTGGATTCCACGCTCACATCCACACTGTTGCCGGCGAACGCCGCAAGCCGCCACAGGTTCATGGTTTGATCGTGGTTTGCGCCGAGGATCACGAATCCGTCGCAGAGTTGCGTGCCGCTGGCGCAGAACGCAGTCAGGAATTGATTGAGCGTCACCGGGTCGGCCAAGCCGTTGGGCTGGGGCACTGAGCCGGTGGACTGGTAAAAGCGCAGCACTGAAGCGGCGGCGGTGAGCAGAGCGCCTTTTTGCAAAATCGGATCGCTGCCCTTGCCGATGGTGCCACTCACATTTTGCGAGAGCGCGGTGAAGTTGGCGATGGCGAAGGCAGCGCTGCGGGCGCTGAGGGTAACGACTTGGCGGCCGACCTGGGCGGTTGCCAGCGCCACACCCGCGTTGTTGGGCATGCGCAAGGACGCGGTGGCTTTTCCGTCGGGACCCGTAACGGCGCTCGAAGGCGCGATGGCTGCGCCCGGCGACGCCGCGAAATTGACGGTCTGGCCTGGAACCGGGTTGCCATTGGAATCCTGGACCAGGATCACAAGAGGGTTGGGAAGCTGCGCACCGGGAGCTCCGCTTTGCTGGTCGCCAGCGGCGGCGGTGATCGAGAGCGCGGCGGTGGATGCACTGCGCACGGTGTAGCTGGCTTGCGCCGGAGCGCCTCCCACGGTGTCGGCTGCGGTGATGTTAACCGTGCCGCTGGCGGCCGCGGGCGGGACCACGACATCCCAGGAGTACGCGCCGCTCGGCACGGTGACTTGTAAATCCGGCTGGCCGGTCTGCGAGACGTGCACGGTGGCCCCGTTCCTGAATCCCGCCGCGATCACGTGCACGGTGGCACCGCTCACGACGGTGGCAGGCGACACCGATACAAGGGGCTGGCGCGCGCTGATGGTGAGGGTGGCCTGGGCCGCTCCCGGCAGGTAGTTGATGTAGCCGCCTTCGAAATCCTGCCAGCGTAAGGTGCCGGAGTTGTGCTCGTCGTTGGTGGGCGCGCCTAGATTGCCTCCGGCTCCACTGGCCGCGTTGTATTGGGCCAGCACCAGCCCGGTCACCCAATACGTCTGCCCCGCCAGAGCGCCTCCGGACGCGGTAACGATCAGCGCATTCTGAAACGTCTGAGACAGCCCGGTGGTTCCACGGAAAGTCTGGAAGGGCGTGGCCGCGCCGGTGGGCGATCCGGCGGCTCCCGATTCGTAGCCCAGAGCCGACCACTTGGCGAGGATCGCTCCTGAGACCAATTGGACCGGGCTGCCCGCCAAGGCGCCATTCTGAAAACTCTGGCGAGCGCCGGCGGTGGCATTCGCCGCAGGATATCCCAATGATCCCGCCGGTCCGCCTAACGCCATGTATTGGGTAAGAATCGGACCGGTGACAAAGTAAGCGGACAACGCGTTGTCAGCCAGCGTGACCAAATACGACGTCGTGGCCGACGCAGAGCCGGCCAGTTGCTGCATGTAACCGTTGCCGGCGCGGACGGCCGGCGTGGCGGCGGGCACTTGCACCAGCAATCCGGCGCTCGCCACGGCCTTCTGGAACAATGTCTGCGCCGAGGTAGGCAGGCCCTCACCGATCGCGCAGCACACCGCGGTGACACTGATGTTCAACGGCGTACTGATCTTCCCTTCCACGGTCGCAGTGATGACGGCCGCGCCTCCTCCGGTGGCCTTGAGTGTGGCGGCGCTGCCGTTGGCCTGGATCTGGACCACCTGGCTGTTGGACGTATTCCAGCCCACGATGCGATCGGTGAGGGCGACCCCGGCGCCGCTCATCGGCGTGGCTTGCGCCTTGAGCGTATCGCCGACGTTCATGTGGATGGAACCCGTCGGCGTCAACGCCACGGTGTAAACGGCCGGCCTCAATTGCGCTATGCCGGTGGTGGGGTCGAACTGGATCGCGCCGCCCTCGAAATCCTGTTGATACAGACCGTTCGACAGGATCCGCAAATCGTCTTCCGGCAGACCCAGCGAGCCCTGATCGGCGCCATTGAGAACGTACACCGCGTATACCGCGGCAGGGATCGCCGCCACGCGCCCGCTCAGCGTGCCGGAGGTAATGCTGTAGATCGCGCCCTGGTCGAACACCTGCATGGTGGCGTTGGAGTTGAACTTGCTGGTCACCGTCGCCTCCGGCGCGATGGCCGGTCCCAGCTGGCCGATGCCGCCGGTCGCGTTCCACTTGGTGTAGAAAGGATCGCGCGTGGCGAGGTTCAGGGGGCTGGCTGCCAGCACCGCGGTGGTGTAAGCGAACAGAACGTAATTGCTACTGAACGTCTGCCAGGTACAGACAGCGTTGGGATTGGTGATCAGCGCTGGACACGTGAGCGTATCGTAGGTTGGATATCCGGCCGTTCCCACGGTGACGGCGCTGTAGTACGCCCACATGGTGCCCAACACTTGCCACACGCTCACGGTGCCCGTGGAGGTGGGCGCGACCAGCGCCAGAGTCAGCGACGAATCGACCGTGGAGGGAAACTGCTGAATCAGACCCGCGGGACCAAATTTGGATACGTTGCCCAGGGGCGGTCCCACCACTCCGGCAAAACCATTGCGCAGCCAAGCGCCGATGAAGGCGTCTTGGATGTAAGTACTGGGAGCTCCTCCGCCGACATCGAAATTGTTTTGAGCGAAAGCACAAGTACCCAGCAGCAAAACCACAAGTAAGGCAACCGAACGTGAGTGCATGTCGTCTTCTAAATTGTAGTTGACGCGGCGCAGGCGCTACGGGTGTACCGGGTCGCGTGCAGGAATCGAGGTAAAATGCTTGCTGTGCCAGTGTGTGTGCGCCGCAGATCGTTCTTGCCCGCAGGGGAACCGTTCCGCCAAGGCTTGAGGAGACCGCTTGGGTAGCCACTTCCGTCCGCAGCCGGCCGAACGCCGCTTGAGCCCCGCGGGCGTGCGTGCGTCCGACCGCACCTTCGAACTCAAGAGCGAGATCCACCGTAAGCTGATCGGGGTCCTGAACCTGGATCGAGTCTCATCGATTCCCAAGGACCGCGTGCGAGCGGAAATCGGCCGCGTGGTCGAGCGCCTGCTCGAAGACGAGCGCGTTCCGATGACCACGGCGGAACAGAATCGCATCATCGAGGAAGTGCTTGATGAAGTACTCGGGCTGGGGCCGCTGGAGCCGCTGCTTAAAGAACCGTCGATCTCCGACATCCTGGTCAACGGCTACGACAAGGTCTATATCGAACGTGCGGGCAAACTCTCGCTCACGCCGGTGCGGTTCAAGGATAACGGGCACCTGCTGCACATCATCGAAAAGATCGTCTCGCAAGTGGGGCGGCGCATCGACGAGGCCCACCCGATCGTGGACGCGCGGCTGCTGGACGGTTCGCGCGTGAACGCCATCATTTCGCCGCTGGCGCTGGACGGCCCGGCTCTTTCCATCCGCCGTTTTGGCCGTCATGTGATCACATCGGAAGAGATGCTGGCGAATCACACGCTGTCGCGCGGCATGCAGCGCTTCCTGGCCGCTTGTGTCGAAGCCAAGACGAACGTGCTGATTTCCGGCGGAACCGGTTCCGGCAAAACTACCACTCTTAACGCTCTGTCGCGCTTTATTCCGGAGGAAGAGCGCATCATCACTATCGAGGATACGGCCGAGCTGCAGCTCCAGCAGCGCCACGTGGTCAAGTTCGAAACCCGCCCGCCCAATCTGAATCACGAGGGCGGGATCAGCCAGCGCCACCTGGTGCACACGGCTTTGCGTATGCGGCCCGACCGGATCATCGTGGGCGAGTGCCGCGGCGCGGAGGCTCTGGACATGTTGCAAGCTATGAACACGGGCGTCGAGGGTTCGATGACCACCATCCACGCCAATACTCCGCGCGACGCGTTTTCGCGTCTGGAGGCCATGGTACTGATGTCAGATGTGGATATTCCTTCACGCGTGATTCAGCAGCAGCTCGCGAGCGCGATTCGCATGGTGGTGCAGGTGAGCCGCATGCAGGACGGCTCGCGCAAGATCGTCAGCATCGCCGAGGTGCGCGGCGTCCTGGAGGACCGCGTGGACGTCCGGGACGTGTTCCTGTTCGAGCGCGTGGGCTTGAGCGAAACCGGCAAAGTGCAGGGCCGTTTCCGCAGCAGCGACAAACTGCCGAAAGTTTTGGAGCGGCTGAAGATATACGGGATCGAGGTTCCGCAGTCTGTGTTCGATGAAGTGGTCAACGTAAACTTATAGCGAGGAGACTCAAGAACCGTGGACAAAACGACATTGGATGTGGTCCTCTTGGTTGCAGCCGTCGCAATCTTTGCCATTTATATGGTCCGCAAGAAAAAGAAAAAGCAGCCCGGTGCTGACGACGAGTTTTAAACGAGCAACCCACGAGCATTGTCAGGAGAGATGAGATGAGTCGTGTTCTCGCTATTGTCATCGGTTGCGGTGTTGTAATCTCCACTGCGTTCGCGCAAGGCCGTGGCGGACAAGGGAACCGCCCCGGACAGCCCCCCGCTGCGCCCGCGGAGAGCGCTCCGAGCGGAGCACTGCCCGCTCCCGCTGCGCCTCCCGCGGTGGAGACAGCGTCGAAGACGCAACATCAAATCACCATCGGCGGCAAAACGATTCCTTACACCGCGACTGCCGGCACGCTGGTCTTGAAAAAAGAAGACGGCAAGCCTTGGGCCAGCATGTTCTACACGTCCTACACGCGCGACGACGTGCAAGATGCCGGCAAGCGCCCGATCACGTTCTGCTTCAATGGCGGTCCAGGCGCGGCGTCGGTCTGGCTGCACCTGGGCGCATTGGGCCCGAGGCGCGTCGAGATGGGTCCGGAGGGCGAGCAGCCCAAGCCGCCGTATCGCTTGGTGGACAACGAAAGCACGCCGCTCGAGTTCACCGACCTGGTGTTCATCGATCCGGTCACCACCGGATTCAGCCGCCAGGCGCCGGGGGAAAACGCCGAGCAGTTTCACGGCTTCGACGGCGATCTGCAATCGGTGAGCGAGTTCATCCGCATGTATCTGGTGCGGGCCGGGCGCTGGTCGTCACCGAAGTTTCTGGCCGGAGAAAGTTATGGCACCACGCGCGCGGCCGCGCTGGCGCAATACCTGCTGAGCAAGGATAGCCTGTACCTGAACGGCATCACCTTGATTTCTTCGGTGCTGAATTTCGAAACCATTTCGTTCGGGCCCGGCAACGATCTGCCTTACACGCTGTTCCTGCCCTCCTACACGGCCACAGCTTGGTATCACAAGAAGCTGCCCAAGGATCTGCAAGACAGTCTGGAGAAAGCCCTGGGCGAGGCGCGCAAATTCGCCGGGGGCGATTACACCGTCGCCCTGATGAAGGGCGATAAGATTACGGCCACCGAACGCGCCAACACAGCCAAGCAATTGGCCCGCCTGACCGGATTGTCGCAGGAGTTTGTCGAAGAAGCCAACCTGCGCGTGTCGATGCAGCGCTTCGCCAAGGAACTGCTGCGCAAGGAGCGCAAGACCATCGGCCGCTACGACAGCCGCTTGGAGGGCGTTGACCCGGACGCCGCCGGGGATCGTCCGGATTACGATCCCAGTTACGCGTCGGTGCAGGGCGTGTTCACCGCGATGTTCAACGACTACGTCCGCGGGGAATTGAAGTATGAAAGCGATCTGACTTACGAGACGCTCACCGACAAGGTGAATCCGTGGAATTATCAACGCTTTCAGAACCGTTACGTGAACACGGCTGAAATGCTGCGGGACGCGATGAGCGAGAACCCCAACTTGAGGGTGTTGATCGCCAACGGCTACTACGACCTCGCCACGCCGTTCTTCGCCACCGAGTACACCGCCAGTCACTTAGGGCTGGAGCCTGCGCTCAGTCAACATGTCGGGCTGACCTATTGCGAGGCCGGACACATGTTGTACACCAAGAAATCCTGCCTGGACGCGTTACACAACGCCATGGCGGATTTCTATCAGCGGGCGCAGTAACCGTTCACTTCCGTCGCGTCTGGAGCTGATGATAGCCCAGTTCTTTGCGCGCCTCGACTAGCGTCATGCCCTTCTGGATACGCTCGCGGATTTGCTGCTCGACGTGATCGATCTCTTCCGCGGCCGTCAAAACCGCGTCTTCGTGTTCGCGCGGAATCGCAACCACGCCGTCGGCGTCGCCGCGCAGCAGGTCCCCCGGATTCACGCGGGCGTCGCCGATGTTGACGGCGCAGTTCGTGCCTTCCACTTGTACGCGGTCCTTGCCAGTGCGCATCGAGTAGCTGCGGCTGTACATGGGATAGCCCAGTTCGCGCGCCAGAGACGTGTCGCGGCACGCGCCATCGATCACGGTCCCGGCGATGCCGCGCTTGTGCGCAACCCAGGTGAGGATGTCGCCCCACACGGTGACGTTTTCACGCCCGCCGTTATCGAGCGCGATTACGCTGTCCGGCGCGACGTCGTCAATATAATCTCCGACAGTTCCGGGAGGCGATCCCGCGGGTCCATACAAAATCGTAAACGCGCGTCCGGTCATGCGGAAGCCATGATCGAGCGGCTTGATGTTCAGGCATTGCCCGGCGATCCCAAGCCGGTCGAGGGCGTCGCTGATGGACGTAGTATCGAGCTTCGAAGCTCGTTCCAGATTCTTGTCTTCGTTATTCAAGTTATGCCTGTTTCTTCAACATGTGCTCGTAATTGGCGCCCATCACTTGACTGATCGGTTTGCCCTCGCGCAGAGCCGCAGCCATGGCTTCCTCGCGTTGGACGATGGCTTCGGCGGCCTCGAGCACGCGCTCGATGTCGCTCTCGGCGACGAACACGGCGCCGCTCCCATCGGCGACCACGTACTCGCCTTGCCGCACGGTGACGTCGCCGACAGTAATAGGATCGCCCGACGCGGTTTCCACGATCCGGCCGCGCGCGGTGCGGGCGGTGTGGCTGCGAGCGAACACCGGGAACTCCAAGCGGCGCGAATCGTCGATGTCGCGGGCCGGTCCTTCGACGATCACGCCCGCCACGCCGCGCATCTGTGCACCGATCGACAGGTTTCCGCCCCAGGACGCAGCATCGATGCCGGTGCGCTGCTCGACGACGATCACGTCGCCCGGCTGAGCGGCTTCAATCGCACCGGTACAGAGGTGGCGCGTGACTGGAGGCGCACTTTGTGCGCCTGTAAGCGAGGTGCGCCCCTCGGCGGGCGACAGCGTCACCGTCAGTACGCGGCCCGCGATCCGCCGCTCGGTCGAATACCGAGTGAGCCCCGTGACCGAGCCCGTCAATCCCAACTTGTCCAACGCATCGGAAACCGCGCAGGTGTCCAGGCGGCCGAGACGCGCCACAAAATCGTTCATGATTGTTTCCGATTTATTGCCACCAGGCGAAGCACATGGCGTTACCGGTTCCGGCTTCGGACCGGTAGCAAGGCACGTAATCCACCTGATGATATTTGAGGCCCGATGCGTTCATCGCAGCGATCACCGGATACCAGTTCTTGGTTTCCGCGGTGCCGACTTTGAAAACGTTCTCCGGAATGCGGGCCAGCGCGGCTTCGTCGCCCTTCGCCATCGCGTCCGTGATGGTTTTGTCCAGTTCTTCATCGATGACGAAGTGACTCAAGCCACCCGAGGCCATCAGCGCCACGCGATTGTAGCCCTTGAAACTCTTGATCGCGCGCGCGAGCGCATGCCCCATATCCAGGCAGCGCTGATTCTTGGGCACGTTGTGCGGGAAATGGACGTTCAGAATAATGGGCACACTCGGCGGCGGCTCGTCGCCCAGGATGGAGTGGTACAGGAATCCGTAGGCGTGCGGGACACCTCCGCGCGGCGCGGACTTGGGCGTCGAGTCGGATTGCGCCAGGTCAAATTTCTCGTTTTCGAGCGAGTCCAGGATATGGTCAGCCAGCTCCGACGCACCGGGATAAAACGCGCCTTCGGCCGGGGAGTTGCCTGGCTCGGCGACGTTCAGGCCGGGTTGGTCTTCGTGCAGGTGCTGCACATTGTGGATCTTGGCGCCGCGATACACGGTGATGGAGGGCGTCAAGCCCTCGTCGAAGAACTCGCGCTGGTCGTTGCCCAGGATGATGACCGCTTCCGGCGCGACTTCCTTAAACTTTTTCCCCAGCTGTTCCATAGCCGCGCGGCACTTGGCAAAACGCTCGCGCCGGGTGTCGAGATCGACCTGGTTGGCAAACCCTGGAGCGCGTTCGGCCAGCAACGACTCGTAGTCGTAGGTCTTCCCGCGAAACCAATGGCTCTTATTGGCGCGGTCCGCCTTGGCGCGCAGGTCCCACTGTTCCGGCGGTGTCGACAGCAACGGTCCGTGCGACGAACCTATACCCAGTACGATTTCAGCCATGCTTTACTCTCCTTGAAGAAACTCGTTTGATGCTTCAGCGTTCTGGCCGCCAGCGCGAAAAATGGCGCTCCAGTCTTTCGGCCAGCGCAGTGAGAAGAATTCCCGCAAAAGCGATGATGATGACGCCCACAAACAACGTGTCGGTCGCGAAAGTTTGTCCGCCATAGGCCACCATGAATCCGATACCTTGGCTGCCGCCGAACATCTCGCCGACCACCACGCCGATCAATCCCAGGGCCACGCCTTGGCGAATGCCGGTCAAGATGAACGGGACCGCACCGGGAATCGCGATGCTGGTGAAGATCTGCCAATCGGACGCGCAATAAGCGCGGGCGCAGCGCAACAGGTCGCGGTCGATCGCTCGGACACCACCGATGGTGTTCACGAGGATGGGGAAGAAGGCGGATATGAAAACGATGAACACCTTGGACCACATGCCGATCCCGAACCAGATGATGATCAACGGGACCATGGCAATACGCGGCGTCGCGTAAAACGCGTTGAGAAAAGGGCCCAGCAGCATCGAGACGCGCTTGTACCAACCCACGACCACGCCCATCACGACGCCCGCCAGCGCCGCGAGGATGAATCCCAAGGCGAAGTTGAGGCCGCTGTATTCGAGGTCGGACGCCAGAGACCCATTCCGAAAGGCATCCCAAAACCGCTTGGCAATGGCCGAGGGACCGCTGAAAAACAACGGCGAGATCTTGCCCGCCGCCCAAAATGCCTGCCACACGCCCATGGTCAGCAGGATGGCTGCTCCGCCCAAAATCACGGCTTCGTGTTTGTGGTAGAAGGTCTGGCGCGGCCGGTCCAACTCATCGCCGGCTTCAGCGGCTTTGGGAGTCTCGACTACGATTTCCGATTCTTTCAACATATGCTAACAGTCACCTAGGGCAGGTCATTTACGGCAGCGCCAGGCCCATAATTCTTTCCGGCTTCTCTTCGACCAATTGCCAGATGGCGTCCTCGATCTCGAGAAACCGCGGGTCGCGCTTTAGGCTGAGCGTGCGCGGTCGGCCGAAGGGGATCCTGAAAACATCCTTCACCTTACCGGGTCGGGCGCTCATCACTGCCACGCGGTCGGCCAGATAAATCGCTTCGTTGATCTGGTGGGTGATGAACAGCACCGTTTTGCGGGCCGCGCTCCAGATCTTCAACAGCTCGGATTGCATGAACTCGCGGGTCTGCGCATCCAAGGCGGCGAAGGGCTCGTCCATCAGCAGCACTTTGGGATCGGACGCCAGCGCGCGCGCCAGATTCACGCGCTGCTGCATCCCTCCTGAAAGCTCCCCCGGATAGTGGCGTTCAAAACCCGTCAGACCCACCAGCTTGATGAATTGCTCGGCGCGCTCCTTCATGGTGTTCTCGTCGAAGCGGCGCTGCAGTTCCATGCCGAATCGAACATTGCCCAGGATCGTCCGCCAGGGCAGGAGGCTGGAATGCTGGAACACCACAGCACGATCGACGCCCGGACCATGCACTTGTTTGCCATCGATCGATACAGAGCCACGATCATAGGGAAGCAAGCCCGCGACGATGTTAAGCAACGAGGTCTTGCCGCAGCCGCTGGGGCCGACAATGGCCATGAACTCGCCGTCTTCGACCTTGATCGACACGTCGGACAGAGCCAGAACTTCGTTCGCGCTACGTTCCAGCCAGTACTTCTTGAATACGTGGTCGATGTCCAGTTTGACCATTTCTTGAATCGCGCACAACGGACTTACGCCTGTGCGCTCCGGAGCCGGAGACTCTGAAGCTCAGCGATAGGCCAGCTTGGCCTTGCGCTCCTCCTCGGCCTTGATTTCCGCCCCGAACAGTTGTTCGAAATACCCTTCTTTGACCAAACGCTCCACGATACTATTATCGATCACGCGGTGAAAATCGAAGGTGCGCAGCGCTGCGGCAGTCTGCTCGTCGGCCGGACGATCGATCATGTATTGCACCGCCGGTGCGAGCACATAGGGCACACGCTCGAAGACGGCGCGTTCGCGATAGCGGTCGTACACGCGTTCGACGTCGGGCGGATCTTCCGGGTTGAACTTGAGGTAGGCCTTCACCGCGAAGGCCTTGTCGTCATAGAACCGCTTGATGGCCTCGGCGTTGGCTTTAATGATCAACTCCGCCAGCTTGGGATTCGCCGCCGCCGCCGACTTCTTGAACAGGTACACGGTGGGGGCGTAGATGTCATCGTAGTCGCTGATGTTGGCGAGGCTCTTGTAGCCCTGCGCTTCGAGCTTGAAGTACACCGGCGCAGTGATCATGGACGCCTCTACGCGCCCGCTCACCAGGGCCGCCACGCGGCCGTTCACGTCCGTACCTACCGGAACCCACTGCACATCCTTGGGCGTCAGGCCGCTTTTCGAAAGCAGGTTTACCGCGTAGTTGTAGGGCGCGTCGCCGATCTGGCTCACGCCGAAGCGCTTGCCTTTGAGCTCGGCGACGCTGGTAATGTTCTTGCCCACCATCATCGCGAACAGGCTTTTCTTGAACGAACTGGCGAGGAACACCAGCGACCCGTCCTTGGACGCGGCCTGCATAGCCTGCTCCAGCGTGTAGTTGGTCATGGCCGCCTCGCCGCTGACCACCATCGCGATTCCGGCCGGATGCACTCCGAACACCAGGTTCACGTCCAAGCCGTACTTCTGGTAATAACCAGCCTCTTTGGCGATGTAAAACGGCCAAGTCGTGCCCGTGCGCGAGGGATAGTTGATGGTGACTCTCTGCAGCGGAGCCGCCGGTTGCGCCGGCGCTTCGACTGCGCCCAGACACAAGGCTGCCGCGGCAACGAGGGCTTTGGCGATCCTGATGGGCGTGATCACATGGACACTCCAAGCGTGACGGTTCTGAGCCACTTCCGGTTCAGTTTACCATGCGCCAGCTTCCACACATGACTAGTGAGCCTGGTTTCGTTACCTGTCAAGCTCTCCCGCTAGATCCGCGATCCGCTTGGCTCTATTCGCTAGGTCGACAAACCCATTGTCGATGTTTTTCATGACAGCCTCGCGGTTCACTCCCGTGATGGACTGATCGAAAGTTCTGTCTTCTAGCTTACGTAGATATGAGACCGTCTGGTTGAAGAGGTCGAGGTGACCTTTAATTGCTAATACGGCTGACTGGAACTTGACCCGAAAATTCGAGATCTCGCCGAGATGTGCGTCGAGCAGAGGGAGTGTGTACTCTTTGACGCCCAGGCCGACGAGGGGCCGCTTCTGTTGCCCTATGCCCGGATTCCGCAGCAACAATTCTCGCAGGGTCTTGAGTCCGGCGACCAGTTCCGGATTGGTTTCTGCTCCGACATAGTTCTGAACGATCGGATCGAGCCAGTTTATGAATTCCGCGTCGGCGTTTCCGCGGTTCATTCGTACTGTCAATGCGACCCAACCCATCTTGTACCGCAATTCGTTCAACTCACCGATGACGCTCGATTTCAGTTCTTTCACCCGGCGCCTTCGCTTTTGCCACTCCCAAATCAAGGGAGAGGCCAAACCGAGTACCCAGCCGAAGCCGATTTTTAGAGCCTCTTGTGCCAGATCCGGTCCGCTCATCCTTTTCCCTTCGCGCCAATGACGCGGCGCCCATTCTCAGCGCTCATTCTCGCATTGTTTCAAGAGGGTTGAGCTCCCAGATTTCGCCTCCCGTCCTAAACGGCTGCGCGCTTTCGCTGTCGGCGGGTCGATGAAATGGCAGACGATCGCCTGTTCCGTCTGGCACATATTGACACAATGTGCCAAAGGCGGTATTCCTTAAGCATGGCCACCCGCGCAACCGTCAACGTGTCTTTGACGCCAGAACTCGACGCCTTCCTTCAGAGCCGCGTAAAATCCGGTCGTTACCAAACGACCAGCGAGGTAGTTCGCGAGGCTCTTCGTCTCTTGGAACGACAGGAAATCAGACGGGAAGAGAGTCTACGGCAATTCAAAGCCAAGCTCCGGCGCGGCGCAACTCAGTCGGAAAGCGAGAAGCTGATCGATGGCGACGTGGCCTTCGATGAGCTTCGCGAACTGATCGAAGAACGCCGGCGCGCCAAGCACAAGGCAGCGCGTTCGTGAAGCGGCTGTTTGTCCTTACGCCGCAGGCGAAGGACGATCTTCAAGGAATTCTCCTCGGAATCGCCGACGATAACCCTGAAGCGGCTGAGCGCTTACGTTTGGAGTTCTACCGGGGCTGACGGAGCTTGGGCGCTCACCGGGTCTTGGTCACTATCGAGAAGACCTCCTCAGCAGACGCTATCGCTTCTGGAACTTTTACTCGTACGTCGTAGCTTACGCCTGGAAGACCAAGCCGATCCATGTGATCGCCGTGGTTCATGGCAGACGCGACTTGACGATGTTCAACTGGCGTACCCCGACGGACTGAGACCGGCCGTCACCGGAACGCCAGCTTCGACTTCTTATCTTCTTCCGCCTTGATCCCAGGCCCAAAAGTCTTCTCGAAAAACCCTTCCTTAATCAAGCGATCGATCACGGAATTGTCGATCACCTTATGGAAGTCGTATGCCTTGAACTGGGCCAGGATGGTCTGATCCGCCTGCTGGGCGATCACCGAGCTAATCGCGCCCGCGAGCACGAAGGGGATGCGCTCGAAACCGTTGGTCTTGCTGTACCGGTCGTAAATACGCGCCATGTCTTCTTCCTTCTGCTTGTCGTAGGTGATGTAGGTCTTGAGCGCGAACGCCTTGTCGTCGTAAAACCGCTTGATGGCTTCGGCCTGGGCGCGAATGATCTGGTCCGGCAGCTTGGGATTCTTCTGGATGGTCGCTTTGGAGAACATATAGGTGGTTGACGCGAAGATGTCGTCGTGATCAGCCAGATCGGCCAGCACTTTGTAGCCGGTCTCTTCCAACCGGAAGTAGGAGGGCGCCGTCAGCAGAGTAGCGTCGACACGTCCGGTCGTTAACGCGGCCACGCGCCCGTTCACGTCGGTGCCCACGGGAACCCATTGCACATCGCGTATGCCGATTCCGTTCTTGCCCAGCAGCGCCACCGTGTAGTTGTAAGGAGCATCGCCGATCTGGCTCACCGCGATGGTCTTGCCCTTGACTTCCTTAATATCGTTGAGCCCTTTGCGGCCCATCAGCGCGAACAAACCCTTGTTGAGCGAGGAACCCATGATCACGAACGACCCGTCCTTGGTGGCCGCCTGCATGGCCTGTTCGAGCGAGGAGTTGTACTCGGCGCCTTCGCCACTCACCAGCATGGCCACGCCGCCCGGGTGAACGGCGAACACCAGGTTCACGTCCAGCCCGTACTTTTGGTAATAGCCGCCTTCCTTGGCCAGAAACATCGGCCACGACGCCGCGCTGCGGGTGGGATAGACCATCGTGATTTTCTGCAGCGGCTGCGCCGCCATTTTAGAAATGGGGCTCACCGCCAACAGGAACAGGGAAGCAAGTGCGAACCTGGACTTCATTAGGACTCCTTGTTTCATTCGCGCACAACGGACTACGCCTGTGCGCTGCCTTTCGCCTGAGATTCACCGACGTCGAGCTTGAACAACTTCTTGGCGTTGTCCTCGTAGATCATTTTCTTTTCGGCCGCGCTCAGCCAGTCGAAGCTGTCGATGCAGATCTTGGTTTCCTGATCCAGCCAGCGGCCCGTGCGCGGATCCTTGACCGTGCCGACGCCGGGACGCTCCGTGCCGAACAGGCAGCGGTCCACGCCCACCGTCTTGATCAGCAGTTCCAGCGAGTGTTTGGAATACAGCACCGTGTCGTAGTATAGACAGCGCAGACGATCGGAGAACCGCGGCCCCGGACGCCGCAGCGATCCAGCTTCCCAGCGCGCCCATTGGTACGGCACCGCGCCGCCTCCGTGCGAGACCAGAATCTTCAGGGTAGGGAAGTCGTCAAACACCTGCGACGTCAACAGCGACACCACACCGATGGTCTCTTCATTAATGAAGTGGGTCGAATAGGTCAGGCGCGGCGAGCGGCATCCGGCCGAGTGCAGATGAGCAGGGAGGTCCAGCTCCACCAGCTTTTCATACAGCGGATACCAGAAGCGGTCGCCGAGCGGGGGCGTGATGTGTGCGCTGCATTCGCCCGGATCGGGATTGAGCAGGCAACCCACGAAGCCCTTTTCCTTGACACACGTTTCCAGGTACGGCAGGCACTCTTTAGGGCTCACGCCGGGCGACTGCGGTAATCCGCACACCCCCCGGAAGACGTTCGGGTACATCTTTACTTGCTTGGCGATGATGTCGTTGGTTTCCTCGATGAACCAGCGGACCAGCTTGGGGTCTTCGCTATGCATCATCTGGTACGGCCGCGGCGACAATAATTGCATGTCGGTGCCCGCTTCCTTGAGCTGCTCCAGATGTGAGGTGCCGCCGAACACCGGCTTGTGCAAAGCGGCCCGGATGTCCTCGTCCGTAGCACCGGTCGAGCCCCGGCCATGCCCCCCGCGATGGGCCAACAACCCGGCTTTATAAACGTACAAAGCGTCCGGCGCGGTGACGTGACCGTGCGAATCGATAATCATTACTGCCTCCCAGAAAAAGTGGCACAGGCTTCAGCCTGTGGGGCTGGATAGTTCCAGTTCACTATACCCAATGATGGAATCCAGTGGCAAGGACGGGCCGCGTCAATCGTCGACGCCGAACAGCTTCAGCTGATTGTCCACGCTGGTCACGCCTTTTACTTTTTTCGCGACGGCGGTGGCTTTGATGCGGGCCTTGTCGGAGTGAACGCGGCCTTTGAGCGTTACGGCTCCGTTCTTCACATCGACATCGATCCCGGCGCCTTTTACTTCCACGTCGTTGGCCAGCCTGCGCCGCACCTCATCGTAGATGCCGTCGTCGGTGGCCTTACTTTGCGCGACCAGCAGCGGAGTCAATAACGCGAAGATCAGGAGGAGCGACAGAGCCCGCAAAGCCATATCTTTACTGTACGTCAGATGCTCCTACCATGGTTCTCCAGTCGCTGGCCGCCAGGAACTCGGGGTCCTCGCGCCAGTTCGGACGCACTTTTACGAAGGTCTGGAGGAACACTTTCTTCCCAATCATGGCTTCGATCTCCTGCCGCGCCTGCGTGCCGACCTTTTTCAGTAGCGCTCCGCCCGCCCCAATTAAGATGGCCTTCTGCCCCGGACGATCCACGTAAATCGTGGCGGCGATGCGCACCAGCTTGGGCTCATCTTTCCAATCCTCGACCAGCACAGCGACTGCGTGCGGGACCTCTTGACGAGTAGCCAGGAGAATCTTCTCGCGCAACAACTCCGCGGCCAGGAATCGTTCCGGCTGATTGGTGAGGTGGCTAGAGGGATAGAGCGAAGCTCCCTCGGGAAGCCGCGCCACGATTTCTGCGCGCAGCACGTCCAGACCTTCGCCTTTGAGCGCCGAGATGGGCACGTAAGCCGCGAACTCGTGCATCGCGCGATAGCGATCGATCAGCGCCAGCAAAGCCGGCTTGTCGCGCAGCCGATCGACCTTGTTGAATACCGCGATCACGGGCGCCGGGGATTTCTTCATCAGGTCCACAGCCTGCGCGTCTTCCTCGCTCGGCCGCGCGGTTGCGTCCACCAGGAACAGCAGCACGTCGGCATCGGTGGAGGAACGCACCATATCCATCATGCGCTTGTTGAGTAAGCTGACGGTTTTGTGGATACCGGGTGTGTCCACGAACACGATCTGCGCTCCGGGAATGGTCAGCACCCCTTGAATCGAAGTGCGCGTGGTCTGCGGACGCGGCGCCACGATCGCCACCTTCTGCCCCACCAGAGCATTCAGTAGCGTGGATTTGCCGGCATTGGGGCGGCCGAGGATGGCTACGAATCCGGCGCGATGTTTCGGCTTCTTCATTGGGCCGTCTTACTTTTCGGGTGCCGCGTTCGAATGATTAATCCGGGCCAGCCGGACCTGGTCCACGCGCAGATTGTTGGCCGCGAGCACCGTAATCGCCAGGCCATCCCGCTCGGTCTCCTCGCCCACTTCCGGAACGTGGCCCATCCATTCGGTGACCAGACCACCCACGGTGGTCGACTCGGTGTCCGGCGGCGGATGGAAATCCACCAGATCGCCCAGGCGGCTCAGGTCGAAGCTGCCCGAAACCACGTAGCTGCCGTCGGGCTCTTTACGGAAGTCGCGTTCCGGCTCGTGCTCGTCGTGGATTTCACCCACGATCTCTTCCACCATGTCTTCGAGCGTAACGATGCCGGCGGTGGCTCCGTACTCGTCCACCACCACCGCCAGATGCGCGCCTTCTTCCTGCATCTCGCGGAGCAGATCGTTTACGGGTTTGGTTTCCGGCACGAAACGCACCGGACGCAGAATATCTCGCGCCTTGCGGCCGGCGCGCTGGGCGTCGTCGAGCTCGAACATGTCGCGTACGTGAACGAACCCGGTGATGGAATCGATGTCGCCGTCATAGCACGGGATGCGCGAATACTGTTCCGTGACCACGAGCTGGCGGAGCTGTTCGAGCGTCGCATCCTGGCTGATGGCGACGATGCGCGGCCGTGGCGTCATCAGCTCCCGCACAGTTTTATCGCCGAAGGCCACCACCGACTGGATCAACGCCCGGTCTTCCTTCTCGATGATGCCTTCCTCTTCGCCGGCGCTGATCAGCGCGTCAATGTGTTCTTCCGGCCGCGGCGGCTCACTGGGCGTTTGCTTGCCGCCGAGTTCGAACAACGACCCCAGGAACTCCAAGGTCCACACCAGAGGGAGCGCCGACAGAGCCAGCGCGCGGTACAGCGGAACCAGCGGCACCAGTCCGTTCCCGGTGCTCTTGCGGTACACAATCTGCGGGACCACGTAGGTGCCCGTGATCGTCGCCAGCGCCCCCAGCAGGCACGCCGCGATCAAGGCTTCCCACAGGGGAGCGCTTTCCAGCGTCAACGCGAGAATCAGGCATCCCATCATCGCCAGTCCTACGTGCTTGATGATCGAAAACGTCAGCGCGCCGCGCTCGGTTTCCAGACCGATGCGGGCCTCGAGTGTTTCCTTGAAGAACACCAGCGACGGCAACTCGCGCGCGCGAATGCGCAGCGATTCCAGGTACAGGAGCTGAATGCAGGACGCCAGCGTGATAGCCAGCGCCACAACCAGCACCGCGATCGTCAGCAGCAGCGTCACCGGTGCGGCCTCCTGCGGGCCACGCCCCCGCGCTCGATCGGCGTTCGTTCACTCAAACCGCGTTCGATCAACCCAGAGACCAGCCCCAAGCGTTTGCGCCATTTCGCCTCGGCCCGCGCCATGTGGCCCGCATCGGTCTCGTGATCCATGCCGGCCAAATGCAGCAGGCCGTGCAGCATCAGAATGCGTAATTCTTGTTCCACTGCGTGGCCCATGTCGGCGGCCTGCCGAGTGGCCGTGTCGAGCGAGATGGCGATCTCCCCGCCGCCTTCCGCCAACGGGAATGAGAGCACGTCGGTCGGATAGTCTTTGCCGCGAAACTGGCGGTTCAGCGCGCGCACTCGGGAATCATCCGTGATCAGGCAGGTGACCGGACCGTTGGCTGCAACCCGCGCCACCGTCTCTTCGAAAAACGTTCGCAGAGGCCGGCGCGCCGTCTTTTTTGACGGGTGCTGAAACAAAAGCGTAGCGCTGGTAGGGCCGGGCATGAAGAGCCCTCTAAACCAGGGGTGTAACGGGCTCGTTTGCGCTCGGAGACGGGCTGCCGCTCGAAGCCGGGCTACTATTAGGGGCCGGACCGGCCGTGGCCGCAGCTGCGTCGGCCGCCGCATCCGCCAGGCGCAAAGTCAATTGACGATTAACGCCGATGGCTTCGTTATAACGCTCGTACGCCTTGACGATGCGCTGCACCAGGCTGTGGCGTACCACGTCGCGATCGTCGAACTGGATGAACTGGATGCCTTCGACGCCGCGCAGCACGTCGATCACCTCGATCAGCCCGCTGCGCTGGCCCTGGGGAAGGTCCACCTGGGTGGGATCGCCCGTCACCACCATCTTGGAATTGAAACCTTGGCGGGTCAGGATCATCTTCATCTGCTCGGGCGTGGCGTTCTGCGCTTCGTCCATGATGATGAAGCTGTCGTTGAGCGTGCGCCCTCGCATGAACGCGATCGGCGCGATTTCTATGGTGTTGCGCTCCAGCAGCTTTTCGATTTTTTCGGTTTCCAGCATGTCGTACAGCGCGTCGTAGAGCGGGCGCAGAAACGGGTCGATCTTTTCCTGCAGTGTGCCCGGCAGAAAGCCCAGGCGCTCGCCCGCTTCCACCGCCGGACGAGTCAGAATAATGCGGCTGACCCGTTTGGCCATCAGCGCGGACACCGCCATGGCCACGGCAAGATAGGTTTTGCCCGTGCCCGCCGGGCCGACGCCGAACGCCAGATCGTAGCGCTCGATGGCGTCGACGTAGCGGCGCTGCATCATGGTCTTGGGCGCGATTACCTTCTTGCCGAACGTGCGCTGCTTGCCGCTTTCGACCAGGCCGCGCAGGGAGGTATCCGTGTCCACCGTCACCACGCGCAAGAAACTGTTGAGGTCGCCGTTGTTGAACACGTGACCCTCGCGGACCAGCGCCGCGTAGTCCCGCAGAATATCGACGGCCCGCGCCACACCCGCTTCCTCGCCTTCGATCTCCAGACAGTCGTTCAGCAGGCGGGCGCGGACCTTCAACCCGTCTTCCATCAGGCGGATATTTTCGTCGCGTGTCCCGAACAGGGACTCAATTCCACGGCTAATCTGTACGCTGGACTTCATTCGACAAGGGAAGGCAAACGGCGGGAGCAACTACGATCCGACATCCGCGGGCGCGGAATACCAAGCCACATCTGCCCCAAGCATACCAGAAAAAATGACCCGCAGAGCACTTTTCATGCGCCGGCGAACCCGGAGTTTGTAAGAAATTCGTTACAGGTGATTTACAGCCGACGCTGAACTTTGTTACGGCCAGCTCTTTGCAGGCTAGTATATCCTGGGACTATGCAAGTCGTCCTTCCAGAGCAAGCGCTCCCTGCAAAGCTCACGTTGAATCCCGACCTGCGGATGAGCGACGACGAGTACTACGATTTCTGCATGGCAAACGCGGATGTCCGCTTCGAGCGAACCGCGCAAGGGGAGATCCTCATCGTGCCACCCGCGGGACCCGAGTCCGACTATCAGACTTTGGAAGTTGCGTCTCAGTTAAGGAACTGGGCGAAGCTGGACGGCCAAGGCAAGTCTTTCGGCCCAAGCGTTGAGTTCATCCTCCCGACCGGCGCCGCGTATTCTCCAGATGCCGCCTGGGTGTCGAATGAGCGCTTGTCGCAGTTCACTAAGCAACAAAAGCGCAAGTTCCTGCGCCTGTGTCCCGAGTTTGTAGTCGAGGTAATGTCGCCTACCGACCGTTTGAAGACCGCCCAAGATAAGATGAACGACTGGATGATCAACGGCACCCAGTTAGGTTGGTTGATCGATGGCGACAACCAGACCATCTACGTCTACCGCGCGGGCCAGAGCGGCGTCGAGAAGCACGTGGGCGTCATGACGCTGCCCGGCGAAGGCCCCGTGGCAGGGTTTGAGTTAAATCTGACGGATATTTGGGCCGGACTGTAGCCGGCGCAACCCTCGCACCCAACCTCTGGTACTTTTTTGCCCGCACCGTAGCTTTAGTCCCGGTTCAAACATGTAGCGGAGGTGGTATACTAGCCGTCCATGCAGGTCACCAGCGCAGTCCGGGCTGTAGGGTTCGCCGGGTCGGTGCTGGCCGTCGCGGTCTGCGCGCCCTTCGCCCGCGGTTTTCAATCCCCGGACACTACCCTGCGCGCGGCGCACTTGCGCGTCGACTCGGCGCTAGCCCTGATTCCAGTCCACGTGGCAACTCCTCAAGGCGCCCCCGTCACCGACCTGACCAAAGAGCACTTCCGCATCTTCGAGGACGGCGTCGAACAGCGCATCAACTATTTCGCCACCGAGGACGCCCCCGTTTCGGTCGGCTTGCTGTTCGATACCAGCGGCAGCATGCGCGCCAAAATGCATCAATCCACCCAGGCGGCGCAAGCCTTTTTCCAAACCGCCAACTCCGAGGATGAGTTCTTCCTGGTGGAATTCAACGACCGGCCCAAGCTGTCGGTGGCGTTCACGCCCGACTCCAGCGAAGTGGCCCGCCAGCTGGCGCGTACCAAACCGCTGGGGCGCACCTCCCTGTTGGACGCCATCCACCTGGGGATGCTCCAGATGAAACGCGCCCGCAACCCCCGCAAGGCCCTGGTGATTCTCTCCGACGGCGGCGATAACCACAGCCGCAGCACGGCCAGCGAGATTCGCCGGGATGTGAAGGAGTCCGAAGTCGAGATCTACGCCATGGGCATCTTCGACGGCGAGAACTTCGCCAAGCTGTCCCCGGAAGAGCGCAACGGTCCGCATTTGCTGGACGAACTGGCCGGCGCCACTGGTGGAACAAACTTCCCGGTGGAGCGCCTGACGGATTTGTCCGCGATCGCCGCCCGCATCGGGAGCCAGCTCCGTAGCGAGTACGTGCTGGGATACGCGCCCGCAGGTTCTGCCCGCGACGGCAAGTATCATCGCGTGACCGTGGACCTGGCGCCTCCGCCCGGCGGGCCAACCTTGCAGGTCAACTACCGGCGCGGGTATTACGAGCCGGGATATTAGGTACTATACCCACTGGCACTAGACCTTAAGTCCTGCCCGAACTAAAGTCCGTTGCCCCGGGACTACAGCAAACACCTCAGCCCGCCGATGCTAGACGAAGGTGGCATTCTTGCTAAGCGCTTTCAAATGGGCCTTCGTCCGCGCGCCTCGTTCGCTCGAGAGCTGGAGTCTGGACCGCAATTGGAACCGCGTGGAGGCCCAGCGCCATTTGAAGTCCGGTGACTACGCCGAAGCCGAAAATCATTTGCGGGCGGCGGTCATGGAATCGGATCAGCAGCGGTTCTCGGCCACCAAGCGCGTGCGTCTGCGGCTGGAGTTGGCCGATGTCCAGCGCAAATCGGCGTGGATGCGGATGGAGTCTTCCCGCGACGCCTCCACCGACGCGGCCAAACTGGCCGAAGCCGAACAGACCATTCGCGCCGCGGTGTTGATCGCGGCCCGGGCGGCCTCGGGCGACGCCTATTCGCAGTGCCTGGACGCGCTGACCGAAGTCTTCGGCGATCAACGTAACTACCTGGCAATGGAAAAAGCCGCGGAGGAAGCGATCCGGCTGGGTGCGTCGCTGGCGCATCCCGACCAGCTCCGCATGGCCCGCAGAGTCCATTGGTTGGGCGTGGCTCGATACCACAATGGGCGCTTGGCCGAAGCCATTCCACCGCTCGAAAAGTCCCTGGCGCTACACGAGGCCAACTATGGGGCGGATCACCTGATCACGGCAGGTCGTCTGAGCGAGATCGGCCGAATTTATCGCGCCCGCGGCGATCATGCGAAGGCGCAAGAATGCCTCCGCCGCGCGCTCCGCGTCCACGCCGCCGAATATGGCCCGGATTCTCCGCAAGCTCTGAGCGATCTGGCGGCCCTGGCCGGGTCCTATGAGGATGCCGGAAACCTGGAAGCGGCTGCCGGGGAATACGAGCGAGCCTTGGTGCTCAAGCAGCGCAAACTCGGCGTCGGCAATCTGGACGAAGTTGCGGAAATGCAGTTCAGCCTGGCCAGCCTCCACTTGGGATGGAACAATTTCTCCCGCGCGCGGGAGTTGCTGGCGGAGTGCGTGGGCACCTTCCGCCGCACCGGCGGACCGCGGCTGGCCGTGGCGCTCGAGACCCAGGCCCAGTTGGAGGAGCGATCCGGGCGCTTCTTCGACGCCGTGCGCGATCTGGAGTTTGCGGCTACGGCGTGGCGCAAGTGCGAACGGTTCGCCGAGCTGATTCACAACATGGAGTATCGAGCCGACCTTCTGGCCCAACTGCGCAAGAGCAGGGAAGCCACGTGGCTGCGCGAACAGGCGGCCAAGCTGGCCGAAGAAACCGGCGTGACAATAGAAGCGAACAGTCTGGCGGCATCGGCCGGTGGCCTCACGGCCCAGAATCCCCAGACAACCTGACGAAGCCCGCCTGGCGGACCTAGCCCGGGCTGGACTATTTGATTTCAGGACTCGTGACGGTAGCCGGTTCCTGCGACCAGTTGTTGCGGATCACCAGCGTCTGGTCGGAAAAGAAAGTCCTCCGTCCAGAACTGCCGAAGGCCTCCGGCACCGCGGTCACGGAGTACCCAGTGGAGCTAGCCACTACGGTGAACATGTACCCGCTGTTCTTTCCGTCGGCGAGCACCTTTGGGATCAGGTCGGCGGCGGCCGGGCTAGCCGCTCCACTAGCCGGGGGGCCTAACTCCGCAAGCGTGGCCGCGTAGCGCCCGAACTGCGAATAATACTGTGTCTCCGCCTGGTGGATGGTGCCGACCTGCCGGATGGCCGCCATTTCGTGAGCCGCCATCACCTGGTTGTTCATCTTGGGCACCGCGATCGCGGCGATGATCAGGATGATGGCGATGACAATCAGCAGCTCGATGAGCGAGAAACCACGTTGGAGGCGTCGACGTTGGCGGTTCATACCTATATTCTAGACGGCACAACCGGCCGAAGCGTGGAGTGGGGTAGCCAATTCTGGCTGCAGCCGCCTTTTGAGACGGCTCCGTCCTGCGAGCGCTGTTCCCATCCGCGCACTGGAAGCCGGCTCGAAAGCCGGCTGCGGGCAGGACTGCTCGCCCCACACATGGGATGCCTGCTAGTGAATCCGGGTCGGGCCCGTGGCTTGCTCGCGCGTCACTAGTTCGTCGAAAATCGCCAGCACCTGCTTGCGGAAGGTGTAGGTGCGCTGGAGCCGGGCCTGCACCGCCAGCTCGTTGCGATGGCGGCGCATCAGCTTATCCAACAATTTCTTGGGCACATCGATATCGCGGCGCAGTGCCTCGGCCGAGTGGCCGCGCAGGAATAACCCGTAGAACAGGGCCGCTTCACGCTGCGGCGCGAGAGGGTCGAAATCCTCCTGGAACGCTAGCGGGTTGCCTGGTGCGGTGGCGCGAGCCGAAATCGAAAGTGCGGCGCTGCTGGGCACAAAACAGAAGTATAAACGTCCCCGAATGGCCATGCAACAGGGCGGGCCAAGTAACTGGACGGGCAGTGCAATCCATCCTTCAGAACGGTAGCCGGATGCGGACTTAGTTCTTGGCGAAGTACAGGGCCGCCGCGCGCTCCAGCTCCGGCTTGGTGATCTGCGGCGGGCGGCCTTCGTAACGTCCAATCGCGGCCAGGGCATTGCAGATGTCCGCCGGATAGCAGGCCCGCAACTCGGTGCGGCCCTCGCGCAGGCACAGTTTGCGGAGGTATTCAGCGCTGTCGGGCTCGGCCGGGATATTGCGCGACGCCACCACGCGGGTGAAAATCTGGTCGAAGGCGGCGGCATCCACGGCTTCCACGTAGATCTTGTTGCGGATGCGGCGCAGGAAGGCTTCGTCGGCCAGGTCGGAGGGCTCCAGGTTGGTGGAGAACACCACCATCAGTTCGAACGGAATCTGGAACTTCACGCCGTAGCGTAGCGTGAGGTAATCGACGCGCCGGTCCAAAGGCACGATCCAGCGGTTCAAGAGGTCGCGCGGGGAGATCAACTGCCGGCCGAAGTCGTCGATGATCAGAATGCCGTTGTTGGATTTCATCTGCAGCGGCGCGGCGTAAATGCCGGACGCTTCATCCAAACGCAGCTCCAGCATACTCGGCACCAGCTCGCCGCCCACCACGATGCACGGCCGTTTGCACAACACCCACCGCGGGTCCAGGTCTTCGTCGTCGTGTTCGATGGACTGGTGCACCACGGGGTCGTACAAACTGATGATCTGGTTGTCCACCTCCACCGCATAGGGAATCCGCACCGCGTCGGAGTAGACTCGCAGCATGCGTTCGGCCAAGCTGGTTTTGCCGTTCCCCGTTGGCCCGTACACGAAGATCGAGGACTGCGAAATGATGGCCGGGCCCAGTTGGTCCAGCATGCGGTCCGACACGACCAGGTCGGAAAACGCCGTCCGGAGTTTGGCGCGGTCGACCTGGACGCGGGCGCTCTGAACCTTGGTGGCTTCGTGGTATTCATTCAGCGACACCGGACAGGCTCCGGCGTACTGCGACACCTGAAACCGCTCCCCGGCCAGCTGCTTGCCAGCCGCCGAGAGCGTGAAATTGTAATCGTTTCCGCTCATGCCCTTGATTTCGACCAGGTGCTGCTGGCGCATGTGCTTGAAGACGGTGTCGATCACCGGGACCGCCATGCGCAAAGAGCGGCTGAGCCCCGCGAGGCTCGAAAAGCCTTCGATGAGCAGGCGGCGGAGCACCAAGTCGAGCGCGAGCGACTCGGAAACACCCAGTTCTTTGAGACTCTGCGGGACCGTAGGGTTGTAGGCGTTGCGGACAGGAGCAAAGGTAGCCATGAGCACCCCTTCTATCGGCGGTTCGGCGCGTCGGGATTACTTTGGCGTCACGTTTTGTGGCTCTGCACGTTCGCCCCGTATTCCGCGTCTCCTTATTAGGTGGTATTGTTTCGTATCTTACTGATGGTACTGGCTCTGGCGGCGACCGCGTGGTCCGCGGAAACGGCTGCGGCGGAGGCTCGCAAGCTGTACCGGGCGGCTCAACTGGCGGAGAAAAAGGGCGATACTCTAAACGCCTACCTCCTGTACGCCCGTGCGGCGGCGCTGGAACCGTCCAATCTGGAGTTCACGTTCCGCAAAAACGCGCTTCAGGCCAAAGCCATCCTCACCGCCGAGACGCGCCTGGAGCCTGATCCGGCCCTGGAACCGAATCGGGACGCCGCTAGTGCCGTCGGCAATGACCCCGACGCTGATGCGACACTCGATTCGAACGTCGGCCCGGAGCCGGCCGACCCAAACTCAGTCCGGTCCCCGAGCGCCCCGCCAGACCCCGCCGCGCTGCTCGCCGCCGGCGAACTGAGTCCGGCCGAGATTTCCGAAGCCCGGGAGGCCCTGCCCCCAGTCCACTTGGCCGATCCTGGAACGCACCACAGCTTTGACGTGGTCCGCGGCGAGCCGCGAGCCACCATCGAACAGGTGGCCTCGGCTTTCGGGATTCAGGTGGTGTTCGACCCGGAGTATCAGGCGCCGCCGCCGTTCACGCTGCGCGCCCAGAATTTGAGCTTGGAAGAGGCGCTGCACATCGTGGAGGCCACGGCGAACTCCCTGATCGTGCCGGTGGGAGAACACGCCGCGGTCGTGTTCCGCGACTCGCCCCAGCGGCGCGCCGATTCCATGCCGACCATGTCCATGGAGATTCCGATCCCGGAACGACTCACCGTCCAGGAGGCGCAGGAAATCCTGACCGCGGTGCAACAGACGCTGGAGTTGCGCAAGGTCTCGGTGGATCCGGGACGGCACATGGTCTACGTCCGCGACCAGGTGATCAAGGCGCTGGCGGCGAAACAACTGTTCGCCCGGCTCTCCCGCCAACGGGCGCAGGTGGAAGTCGAGGTGGAGCTGCTGTCGGTGACCAAGAGTTCCTCGCTGGCCTACGGGCTCTCGCTGCCGGGAAGCTCGCAGTTGGTCAATTTTGGCAGCTTTATGAACAATGTGGGCTCGGCTGTGGCGACGATGAGCAACTATCTGGCATTCGGCGGTGGGGCGTCGTTGTTCGGCCTGGGAATCGCGAATGCGGCGGCCTTGGCTAGCGTCAGCCGCAGCTCGGCCGCATCCGTGTTGCGAGCGAGCGTGGTCACCGCGGACGGGCAGCCCGCAACCTTGCACATCGGCGACCGCTATCCGATCGTGACCCAAGGCTACTTCGGACCCACCACCGGCACAGGCCAAGTGTACGCGCCGCCGCCGACGGTTCAGTTTCAAGACCTGGGGCTGTCCCTCAAGGTGACTCCGTCGGTGCATGAGGGCGGAGAAGTGACGCTGGATCTGGAGGCGCAGTATTCCGTGCTGGGCGCTACGGTCACCAATGGCATCCCGGCGATTTCCAATCGCAAATTCGTGGGCAAGGTGCGGCTGGCCGAAGGCGAGTGGGCGGTGGTGGCGGGCTTGGCCGAATCCGACGCCGGGACCACGGTTACCGGCACGCTGGGCGTGGTCCGCCTGCCCCTGATCGGGCATTTGCTCCGGCAGACTACGGTGAGCAAGGATTCGAGCGAGGTTCTGATCGTATTGAAGCCCCAACTCGTGAATCTGCCGCCTTGGGAGTTCCCCAGCGAAACGCTGTGGATCGGCTCGGAGTCCACGCCGCTGGCGCTTTACTAGACTAGCTTCGGAGTCCGGATGGGTGGCGACCGGGCCTGCCGAAGGGCTGAAGCGGGGTAGGTTCGATTTTAGGAAGTCATTGTGCATGAATACTTTGGAGGGACCTTGGGTTCGTTCGGTAGTTTTGGCTCCGGGGGCTGACGGGCGAGGTCTCGGGTTCGTTTTGTAGATTTGGTGGAGGCCTGGGATGGAAGGCCTGCATCTCGGATTCGTTTTGTATTTTTCTTTGCGTGGGTGGAGCGCAGCACCTGCGCGGCTGGTTTTACGCGAACGGACGTCATCAAGCCGATCTTAGTGCCGATGGAGTCATTGGGCCGGGATCGGCGGCACTTATGTGATGGGGGATATTGGGGAAAGACTGAGCCGGATGGACGTGATTGACCGCCGCGTACTGAGCCGCGGCAATAAATGGGGGCGGCTTGATCTAATGCTGCACGGTCAGCAGCGTGCCGCTCTGCGTGGTTTGTCCGCTGTAGCTTACCGTGATGGGCTGGTCCCCGTCAGCGAGCGTTGGAGGCACCACCACGTTGAATTGGAACTGGCCCGGTGCGACCAGGCCGGCAAACACTACGCTCGCCGTGGCGCCTCCGATCTGGATCACAGGCAGCGGCGATAGACTCCCCGATTGCGTCGTCGATCCGGCGACCACCGCGCTTGACGTTGGCCCAAAGCCGTTGGCGTAGAGGAGCACTGTCTCGCCCGGCTTGGCCGGTGTGGTGAGTCCCGCATACAATCTCGCAGGTCCGAGCAGGCTGAAGTCGGCATGACGGGCGGCTACGTAGGGCCCTCCGTTGAACGCGAACAGCGAAGTCGAGACCGACGCGGTGCTGACCGTCACCGGTGCGCTGAGGGCTCCCCCGTTCGTGAGTTGGATTTGAACCGGACCTTGCATCGCGTCGGGCGGAGTCAGAATGTTCACCTGCGTTGGGCTGATGTAGTAGATGTAGGCGTTCTTGCCGTTGACGGTAACGCTGACTTGGTCCAGTTGGGTAGGCAACTGGCTGTTCACGAAGTCGGCGCCTTGCCAGATGCGCGTATCGCCTGGCGGTGAAAGGTTGAAGCCTTTAATCTCCAGCCAGGTATTGGGGGCGATCAGCGGGACCTCTCCCGCGGCGTTGGCCACAAGTGTGATCACCGGTGCGGGCGTCGAGCCGCCGGACGGGTTGTTTTCGACCAGAATGGGGTTCGAGCCGACCGTGATCGCACCACCGAATGTAGGGAGGAGATTCGTATTCCCGGCTAAATCGCGATATTGGAGGCTAGCGTCGTTTATGAGAGTAATCGGCCCGTTCTCGCTCCAAAACGCTCTTCCCACATAGCCTCCCGGGCGCGTAAGCGTGCACGTCCAGAGTCCGGTGGAATCGCCGGAACACGGCTGCGTAATCGTCGCGCCCACCACCCAGTTGTACACCTGACTCGCCGCGTAGCCCGCGGCATTCGGTTCCAGCGCCGCGGTTTCGATATCCCCCCAACCGAACGTAGTCCCGCCGCCCCAGGTGAACCACGCCGCCATCTGCAGATTCAGCGTCGAGCGCAGCCCCGCCTGCAAAAGCATGTACCGCGCCACCCAGGCCACCTGTGTGTCGGGATCAGTCACGGTCATGTTCCCCCAGCTCCCTTCGGTCTGAAACATGGGCTTGCCGGAGAGGCCGTTTTGATCGAACACCGCGCGCATCTGAGTGGCTTTGGTAATGATCGAACCATAACAGCCCACAAAGGCTTTGCAACCCGAGGTCGTGTCCTGCTCCGGCATCGGGAAAGGATTGATGCCGCTTTGCGCCGCAATGTAGCCGTGCCACGCGCCGCCGTCGGCGTACTTCGATCCGCCCGCCTGGAGGTATGCGGTCATCCAGGTGACTCCGCTGTTGGCCGCAACCGTGCCCACCGGTCCGGCCACCGAAGGCGTCAGTAACAGCGAGTAATGGTCCTGGTGAACGATCGGGTACGCGGCCTGCGCCAGAGCCACCATCTGGGCGTTGCTTCCGGTCCACCACAGGCTTACGTTGAACTCATTCCACAACTCGTAATACTTGATGTGCGGCTGGATCTTGCCGTTGTAATGCGCGATCACCGCCGTAAGAAAATCCTTCCAATCCTGGATATTGTCCGGCGGCGCGGTGCAAACCGTCAGGCCGCCGGTGCCGGAGCTACAAGTGCTTTGATCGGCCACGGCCCAGCCGGGAGTGCCTGCGGCCAGCGTCATCGCCATGTTGGCCGTATTGGTGGAAGGGTCCACCAGACCGTGCGCCTGCACGGCTGCCATATAGTCGTCGAAGGATTGAAAATTGAATTTTCCCCGCGACCGCTCGATAGTCTCCCAGGCGAACTCGTTGTGCGCCAGCGTGCCCATGTTCACCTTGGGATAGTCGGCGCGCACGGCGGACACGGCGAAAAATGCGGACGGGATCGGAGATTGGGCCGCGCACTGCAGGGCCAGAACCACTGAAGTCAGCGCCACGCTGCGAACCGCGGACATAGCGTAAGAAACCCAGATTAGCGGCTTTCGTTGCTCTCCCGCAATACGTCCCAATACATCCGCGCGATCCGTTCCAGTGAATGTTCGGCGGCTACATGGCGGGCCGCGCGGCGGCCGATTTCTGCCGCGGCTTCGCGGTCGCGCGCCAGCCACACGATGTAGCCCGCCAGCATTTCTTCCTCGGCGGGCCCGGTGTCGACGCGCAGGCAGGCGTCCTCGGGGATGCGCGCGATTTCTTCCCCCGCGGTGAACGCTACGGCCTTGCCGATGCCCATCATCGAAACGGCTACGCCCGAGGTTTCGGCCGCCGAGGGAAAACGCAGGTTGACGCACAGGTCCGTGGCCGCGGCCCAGCGCCAGAATTCCGGCTCCGGTAGATACCCCGTGCGCAGGATGCCGGGTTGCTCGAGGAGCGGCGTCATGCCGCGTTCGAACGTTTCCGATACGAAGTCGCCCGAGACCAGCAGGCGCGCGTCGGCTCCCGCTGCGCGGGCGCGCTCAAAGGCGCGCAACGCCACCGTCAGCCGCTTGGTTTCCCGCTGGTGTCCGAACATGCCCACTAGCAGCGTGCGCGGCCCCAGCCCTAGCGAAGCCCGGAAGCGCAACGTGTCCACCGCATCCGGGAGCTCCGGCCGGCGGAACAGGTGCGGGATCTCGACCACGCGCGCATCCGGCGCGTGTGCGCAAACGCGTTTCGCCGCCGCAGGATTGTGCACAATCACCGCTCGCGAAGCCTGGGCGATGCGCTTCAGCATGGGATACCCAAAGTAGCGCGGGTCCGCGCCCGAGCGCGCGCGTCCCGCCCACAGGTCACGCGCGAGATCTCGCGACCACTCGCCATAATTGAACACGAACTCTTCGACGTAGGCTGCCTCGTCCAACATCCCGAGGTAGAAATGTTGTAGCAGCGCATCGTGCAGCACCACCACTCCCGGGCGCGCCAGCGTGCGCAAGTAGATCTCGCGATGCAGGGCATTGTTGCCGACGTGATACAGGGCGATGTCGCAATCGGCGGCATCCACCTCGACTGTGCCCAGTGGACGCAAGGCTTCGAGCAGCGCGGCGGAGTAGTCGGCGACACCCGTGGGCGCGGGCGGCAGGGGTGAATAGAATCCGACCTTCATGTTTGCGTCTTGGGACGCGGACCGAACAGCGCCTGCCCCACACGCACGTGCGTCGCGCCTTCTTCGATGGCCGTCTCCAGATCGTGCGACATGCCCATCGACAGCTTCTCGATCCGATGCACGCGCGCCAGTTCCGCCAGCCGCTTAAAGTATGGCCGCCCCGCCTCGGGGTCCGCGTTCCAGGGAGGCATGGTCATCAGCCCTACCAGCCGCAGGTGGGCGCAGCCGTGAATCGCTTCGATCAACCCGGGGAGTTCCTCCGGCGCCGCGCCCGCCTTCGACTCTTCTTCGGACAGCTTCACTTCGATCATCACGTCCATCTGCCGCGGGAGCATCTGATCCAGACGCCGCGCCAGCTTGTCGGAATCGATAGTCTCGATCACTTGGAACAAATCGGCAGCCACGCGGGCCTTGTTGGATTGCAGATGCCCGATCAGGTGAAACTCGGTTCCGGCCAGATCGGCCAGCGCCGGAGCTTTGCCCTGAAATTCCTGCACATAGTTCTCGCCGAACGTGCGCAGGCCCAGGCCGTAGGCCTCGCGGATTACCTCCGCTGGAAACTTCTTGGTGACCGCGACTAGCGTGATGTCCCCGCGCGCCCGTCCCGCGCGCCGGGCGGCGGCTTGAATGCGCTCTTCAACTTTGTCAATTCGTTCGCGAAGCACGATGTTCACTCGCGCACAACGCGGCCCAGAGAGCCGCCGCGCCTGTGCGCCAGTCTTAATGATCGCCCACTCGAAACCCTTCGAACCACTCCGCGATCGACGGAGCGAGCGCCGGCGGCAATCCGTGCACGCCCCCGTCGACCACCTGCAGCGCGTGCCGAACCGGAATCGCGGCCAGAGCCGCCTGCACCTCTTCAATCGTGCCGAACGTGTCGCGCGTCCCATGCACGAACAAAGCGGGCGTCCGCAGGGCAGGGAAGTGCTGCGTGCGAGGTTCCACCTTCCCCGGTGCGTGCAGCGGATAGGAAAGCAGCAACAGCCCGTCGGCCAGATCCGGCGTCTCTGCCGCAACCATCGTCGCTTGCCGCCCTCCGTAGGAGTGCCCGGCCACGACGACCGGGCAAGCGGGCGCGATGTCCCGCACCGCGGCCGCGGCCAGGCGAATGCTCTCTTGATCCCGCTTCGGCGATCCGCGCGGAGGCCCCTGCGCCCGTTCCTGCCGGAACGCCAGATCGCATCGAAGCACCGCGTAGCCAGCACCCGCGAACGCATTCGCCACCGCCACCATCAGCGGCGCGCGGCAGTTTCCGCCGGCCCCGTGCACCAACACCATCGCCGACCGCGGCGGACTTTGCGACGGCAGATGCAGAAAACCGCGGACACCAGGCCGCTCAAAAACCTCCGTTGACTCCATGATTACCGTCATGGTATCGCGTCCCCGGGGCCGCTACACTAATAGCAACTCCCTCATGTCCGCCTTCCGTCTGGGTATCGACTACAAACCGCGCGGCGATCAGCCCGCCGCCATCGACGCACTCCTGCGCGGTCTTAAAGACGGTGAACAGCACCAGGTCTTGCTGGGCGTCACCGGCTCGGGGAAAACCTTCACTATGGCCAAGGTGATCGAGCGCCTGGGGCGGCCCTCCCTGGTGATGGCGCACAACAAGACGCTGGCCGCGCAGCTGTACCAGGAATTCAAGTCCTATTTCCCGCATAACGCCGTCGAGTATTTCGTCAGCTACTACGATTACTATCAGCCCGAAGCTTACATTCCTTCCGGCGATGTGTACATCGAAAAAGAAGCCACCATCAACGACGAGCTCGACCGCCTGCGCCTCTCCGCCACTCGCTCGCTGTTCGAGCGCCGCGATTGCATCATCGTCGCCAGTGTCAGTTGCATCTACGGCCTGGGTTCGCCTGAAGCGTATTACGGCATGCTGCTGATGCTCGAAAAAGGCCAGAAGATCAAGCGCGAGGAAATCACTGCGCGTCTGGTCGACATCCTGTATGAGCGCCATGAAGGCGACTTCAAGCGCGGCACCTTCCGCGTCCGCGGCGACGTCATCGAAATCATTCCCACCTACGAAGACACCGCTTACCGCATCAGCATGTGGGGCGACGAGATCGAATCGCTGGAGCAGATCGATCCGCTCACCAGCCAGGTTAAGCAGACCTATCTGCGGCTGCCCATCTATCCCAAATCCCATTACGTGATGAGCGACGAGACGCGCCAGAGCGCGCTCGTCAGCATCGAGAACGAACTGCAATGGTGGAAAGTCGAGCTCGAGAAACAGGGCAAGCGCATCGAGGCGCAGCGCTTGTATCAGCGCACCATGTTCGACCTCGAAATGATCCGCCAGATTGGCTACTGCCACGGCATCGAGAACTATTCGCGTCATTTTTCCGGACGCCTGCCCGGCCAGGCGCCGCCCACGCTTCTCGATTACCTGCCGCCCGACTCGCTGATGTTCATCGACGAGAGCCATCAGACCATGCCGCAAGTGCAAGGCATGTATCATGGCGACCGCTCCCGCAAAGAAACGCTGGTGAAGTTCGGGTTCCGTCTTCCCAGCGCGCTCGACAACCGTCCGCTGACGTTCGAGGAATTCGAGAACCGCGTCCATCAGGTCATCTACGTATCCGCCACCCCCGGACCCTATGAGCTGACCAAAACTTCCGGCGCCGTGATCGAACAAATCCTCCGGCCCACTGGCTTGGTCGACCCCCAAGTTGAAGTCAAACCCATCCGGGGCCAGGTGGACGATCTGCTGCACCAGATCCGCCTGTGCGTCGAGCGCAATGAACGTGTGCTGGTCACCACGCTCACTAAGCGTATGTCCGAGGACCTGGCCGAGCACTACACCGAAGCCGGCGTGAAGTGCGCGTATCTACACTCCGAAGTTTCGACGCTCGACCGCGTCAAGATTCTGCGCGATTTGCGCCGCGGCACCTACGACGCTCTGATCGGTGTCAACCTGCTGCGCGAAGGCCTGGATCTCCCCGAAGTTTCGCTGGTAGCGGTGCTGGACGCCGACAAGGAAGGTTTCCTGCGCTCGGCGGGCTCCTTGATTCAGACCATGGGCCGCGCCGCGCGCCACCTGAACGGGCGCGCGATTTTGTACGGCGATGTGATGACCGCATCGATGCGCCGGGCCATCGACGAAACCACGCGGCGGCGCACGCTGCAGACATCGTACAATGAATCCCACGGCATTATTCCACAATCCATCATCAAGCCCATCGACATGAACCTGGTCGCGGTGGCAGAAGGCGATTACGTGACGGTCCCGCTCGAGGACGAAGTGCCGGAGGCCGCCGTGCCGCCGGAGAAAATGGAACAGTATCTGGCCGAATTGGAGGAAAAAATGCGCGAATCCGCGCGCAAATTCGACTTCAAACAGGCGGCGGTGTACCGCGACCGCCTGCGGGATCTCAGGAGCCGGACACTGCTCGGCGCGGCGTCGCCGGATGTATCACCCGTCGAACTGACGCTGGACGCCGCCGTCCCCGACGACAGCATTGTGGAGGATTCCTCGCCGGCATGAACGCCCATGCGGCCATGGGCAAAACCAACGCTAAAACTAGCGAAGCCTGGGGACTGCTGGGCGTCGGAGGCGCGAGCCGTTCTTATCTGTCGCGCATGCCTTCCGTGCTGGCCCGCCTGGGTCCGGTGAAAGCGTCGTCGTACCAGGTCGCCCGCAGGCTGGCCAATTCGCTGCGCGCTGGATTCGCCGTGTCCCACTATTCGGCGCTGGAGTGCTGCCCGCTGATCTGGATTTACGAACCCGAGCACTTCCTCGACCGAGTAGCCCGCGACCTGATGGCCCAGATGCCGGTCCATGACACCATGATCGTGCTGTGCGAATGCGTGCGCGACAGCTTGTGGCCCAGCCCTCTGCGCGCCGGGGGAGCGCGCGTCGCGTCGCTCAACCTGGTGGAACAATCGCAGGATAAATTGTTCGTAGCGGAAGGCCACGCCGATACCCTGCGTGTACTCGACCAGCTCCTGGCCGGCGAAAAACGCAAGCTGATCCAGATGCCGCCCGCCGCGAAGCCCTTGTATTTCGCGGGCGTTCAGCTGGCCAAGTATCTGGCTCTGCCGGCGATCGCCGCTTCAGTGGAGAGCCTCCGCGCGGCCGGCTTCCCCCGCGCCCAGGCCGCGCGCCTGACCGAAGCCCTGGTCACGCGGGCCGTGGCGTCGTATGGAAAGGCTGGCAAGAAGGCTTGGAACCCCAGATCCGAAGCCGAGTTGCTCGGAGCCTTGGAACTCAATGCGGAGACTCTGCACCAGTCGGATCCACATTTGGCGGCGGCTTACGCCGAAGGCATTCGCACCGCGCTGGGGTACTTTGCGGACCCCAAAGTCCCGCTCCTGGCACGTCCGGCGCGCACTTCACGGTGATGGGTTCGAGCGCCTCAGCCTGTCAAGTCAAGTACAGCCCGTTCGCCCGAATGTAGCCGGCCACCGCGGGAGGCAACTCGGCCGGCATCTCACCGCGCGCCAAGGCCTGCCGGATCTCGGAGGAAGATACCGGCAGCGCGACAGTCTCCAGCCGATGCACTCGCGCGCCGGAAGGGCTGGTGTAGTCATGCCCCGGGCGTGTCACCACGATGAATTCGACGCCGCGCACCACGTCCACCCAGCGATGCCACGTGCGGATCTCCGCGAACGCATCCGCGCCGATCACAAAGTACACCTGGCCGCCCATGGCGTTCACCCGCTCGATAGTGTGGATCGAATAGCTGCGCTCCTGGCCTTCTTCCAAGCGCGACGCGTCAAAGCGCGGCTCCCCGGCGCACGCCAGCTCCACCATGCGGTAGCGGTGCTCGTAGCTCACCGACGTTTCCTTGTGTGGAGGCTGGGCCGCGGGAATGAACAGCACGCGATCCAGTTTGAAGGCGTCCGCCGCCTCGCGAGCCACCACCAGGTGCGCCTGATGGATGGGATCGAAGGTTCCCCCGAATATCGCGGTTCTCATAATGATCCATCGCGCACAACGGACTTCGCCTGTGCGCTCATAAACGCCGGAGCAAGTCCTCTTCGTTGTCGATTTCCACGGCAATTTTCAGCCAGTGCAACTTCAGCGGCGCAACCGCGGCTGCCGCTCCGGCGCTCAAGTTCATTACGTCTTTCTCGGTGGTCACCAAAACTTCGGCGCCGGCCGCGGCGGCCTGCCGCGCCAGCCTCTCCAACTCTTGCGCACGATAGCGATGGTGATCTCCGAAGGTCCATTGGAACACGATCTCGAGCCCCAGTTCACGTAACGTGTGGAAGAATCCTCGCGGCGATGCCAAACCGCAGAACGCCGCCACCCGCCGGAACCCGGGCTCGCGCGCCGCCCGCGTAGCGCCGAATTCCATTTCCGTCCACACTTGCGGAGTCACTCGCGAGTGAAACACCGGCGCGCTGGGATTGTGCTGCCGCAGCGTCCGCTCGACACCCGCGTAACTGCGACCACGTGACGTGTGCGTCAACACGATGACCGTGGCCCGCGAGAGATTCTCCAGCGGCTCGCGGCGCCGCCCCCGCGGAAACAGCCCGCCCGCGTTGAGATCGTTGGCGTCCACCAGAACGATGTCGACGTCCCGCTGCAGCCGCAGGTGCTGAAACCCATCGTCCAGCAGAAATACGTCCGGATGCAGTTGCGTCTCCAGTTTGCGCCCGGCTTCGAAACGGTCCGAACCGATCCCCACATGCGCGTGTCCGGCGCGCACGAACATCTGCGCCTCGTCTCCGGTCAGCTCCACGGCCGCCGAATCGCCGCGCGGCACCACGACGATGGGTTGAGAGGATTGGCGATGGTAACCGCGCGTCAAGATCGCCGGATGGCGTCCCGCCGCTGCCATCCGTTCCGTCAGGTGCCCGACCATCGGCGACTTCCCAGCGCCGCCCATGGTCAAGCCGCCGACGCTGATCACTCGGGTGCTCAGCGCCCTCTGCGAAGCAAGATTGCGACTCACGTTGATGCGATGGCCGAGGCCCCATAGCCAGGACAACGGCGTCAGAACCAGGCTCTCCAGGAGGCCGTGCGGAGGATCGGGGACGCCTTCGGACAGGGCATCGGTAATGCGTTGCGCGACCACGCCCAAGGTGCCGCGTTTCGACCGGGCGAGTTCGCCAGCCCGGCGGCCGATTTCTGCCGCGCGGCCCCCATCGGCCAGTAACGCGCCTATGGCCCCGGCTAACTGGTCCGGCCGTTCGATACGAACCACGGCGCCGGCGGCGGAGAATTCCCGCGCGATCTCCGCGAAATTCTCCATGTGCGGACCAGTCACCACCGGTCTGGCGAAGTACGCCGGTTCCAGGATATTGTGCCCGCCGCGGTTGGCCAGCGTCCCGCCCATGAACACCGCGTCCGCGTAGGCGAACAACGGCGCAAGTTCGCCGATGGAATCGAGCAGCAGCACGCCCGGCAACGTTACGTTAGAGCCTGCCTCGAGGCCGGCTTCTACCTTCGACCGGCGCACGAATCGAACCCCTGCGCGAGCCAACTTCCCCGCCGCTTCGTCAAAACGCTCCGGCCGGCGCGGAGCCAGAATCAGCAGCAGGCGCGGGTGCGTGGACACCAGCTCACGAAACGCCGCGATCACGGCGTCGTCTTCATCCGGATCGTCCGGCGCCGCGGGAGGCATGGTGCTGGCGGCGACCCAAACTTGGGCCGGCTTCACCCGATCCAGGAAGGCCCGAATCTCCGGAGCCGCCGACGCAGGCGGCGTGAGATCGTATTTCAGGTTCCCCGCGGCGCTCACCAGCTCGTCCGGGGCTCCAGCGGCGATGTACCGGCGGCGATCTTCCTCGCTCTGCGTGAGGATCGCATCCGGCCACAGCAGCACGTGGCGAAACAACCCCCTCCACCGCCGATACCGCGGCAGCGCGCGATCCGAGATGCGCCCATTCACCACCACCAGCGACGCTCCGCTGCGTTTGGCTTCGCGATACAGGTTGGGCCAGATTTCGGTTTCGAGAATCACCACAGCCGCGGGCCGCAGCGCGCGCAGCACCCGCCGCACCACCGAGCGGTAATCGAGCGGCGCGAAGAACACTCCGTCGGCGATTCCTTTGAGGCGCTGCTCCGCAGTCGAGTGTCCCGCCAGAGTGGCCGTCGAAACGTACACCGGCAAGTCCGGCTGCTGTTCCCGCAAGCAGCGGATCAGGGCCACGGCGGAAAGCACTTCACCCACCGAAACCGCGTGTAACCACAGGCCGCCCGAACCCGTCGTGTCTACAGAGGCATCCAGAAACCCCAGCCGCTCCGGAAAACTTGCGAAGTACCTGCGGTCGCGGATTCCCCTGTACAGTAGGTAGAGGGCCAGCGCCGGACTGAGGGCGATCTGGGCAACCTGGTAGAGGAAATAGATGAGGCGAGTAGCGTCTATTCTCATCCGCGCACGACGGACTAGCGCCTGTGCGCTATTTCTCCTGAGTATAACGGCGGCCCTGGCAGGCGACAAGGACCACGCTCGCTTTGCCGTCAATGCGGCCTCCTCCTACCCCAACCGCCAGACGCAGGAAAAGATCACCGTCGCCGCCGCGCCCTACACCACCGCCGAGCAGGCCTCCGCCGCGTTCGGCAAAGTGAATCCGTACGCGCACGGCATCCTTCCGATCCTGGTGGTCATCGAGAACGGAACCGGCAAGACTTTGCGAGTGGCCTTGCACTCGGAGTTGGAAGACCTGGACCGCCATCACATCGACGACATGCCGCCGGGCGACGTGGTGCTATTCAACGGCGTGCGCAAGGCCCCGGGGATTCCGAACACCTCACCGATTCCGCACCGCAAGGCCAAAGGCCCGCTGCACACCTGGGAGATCGAGGGACGCGCGTTCTCCGCCAAGCTGATCCCGCCGGGCGAGTCGGCTTCGGGATTCATTTATTTCGAATCCAGCTTTCAACCCGGCAGCCGCCTGGTTCTGAGCGGCCTGAAAGACGCCGCCACAGGCCAGGATTATTTCTTCTTCGAGATTCCTCTCGACAAGTAGCATTCTCCCTGGCTCGCGCGGCCCACCGAACCGCGACTGTGAAGGAGCGGCACGTCCAATTAGAATTTCACCAGCGAGCTGAACGACACCGGGTCCAAGCTAGCTCCGCCGACTAGCGCGCCGTCCAACTCGGGCTGCGCCATCAGCCCCTTGATGTTGTCGGGCTTGACGCTTCCGCCGTAAAGAATCCGGCACGCCGCGGCCGCATCGGCGCCGAACTGCGTGCGAATCTGGCCCCGCAAAAAACGGTGCGCGTCAGCGGCAATCTCAGGCGTAGCAGTCTTACCTGTCCCGATCGCCCAAACGGGTTCATACGCAATCACGACGCGCGCGAACTGCTCCGGTGCAAGTTTGGCCAGGCTGCCGGAAAATTGCTCAGCCAAGACCGCTTCGGTGGAACCCGACTCGCGCTGATCCAACTTTTCACCAACGCAGACGATGGGCTTCAACCCAGCCTCCAGCGCAGCCAGAGTTTTCTTGAGCACGCTCTCGTCGGTTTCGCCGAAGTACTGCCGGCGTTCGCTGTGGCCGATGATGACCCAGCGGCATCCTGAAGCAGCCAGCATGGGCGCGGAAACCTCGCCGGTGTAGGCGCCTTCCTTGAGCCAGAACACGTCCTGCGCGCCGATTTCGATGTTGGTGTTGCGCGCGGCATCCACGGCCGCCGCCAGATCGATGAACGGCGGGCAGACCACCACTTCGGCGTGCGCAGCCCCGGCCACCAGCGGCGTAAGAGCGGCCAAGAAGGCGCGCGCCTCCGCGGGGTTTTTGTACATTTTCCAATTTCCAGCGATGACCGGTTTGCGCATTCTACCTTCAGAATAACGTGACGGCCATTGTCAGTCTTGTCTCATGCAAGATGAGCCTGAAGCGGGGGTTCGTTTCTCACACAAGATGAGCCTGAAGGGCATGCTGGGGATTGATCATCCGCATGAAGTCCTCAGAGAAGTTGAGCCTGGAGCA
>Ga0116223_10000129_pt1 | contig 96760 bp, 83 predicted proteins | sample Sb_taG_3_FD_90092 | JGI IMG/M metagenome (GOLD analysis project Ga0116223, IMG submission 90092) | Peat soil microbial communities from Weissenstadt, Germany - Sb_50d_a_PC metaG | ecosystem: Environmental > Terrestrial > Soil > Wetlands > Peat | place: Germany: Weissenstadt | collected 2010-09-21 | reverse complement strand
CGTGACGTGTGGCCGTGGCTGGCCCAGATGGGCTCCGGCAGGGCAGGATGGTACGCCTACGACTTCATTGACAACGGCGGTCGCCCTAGCGCCGAACGCATCCTGCCCGAGTATCAGAGCATCGGGGTAGGGAGTGTATTTCCGGCACTCCCTGGAGCCAAGGACGTGTTCCTCGTTGCGCAGTGTGAGCCCGAACACAGCCTGGTTCTTTCCTGGCGATTGGCTAACGGGAAGTACCAGACCACCTGGGCCTTCGTCCTCGAACCACTGCAGCCCGACGAGACCCGCCTAATCGTGCGCGGTCGCGTTGCACCTGACTATCGCCCCTACGGTCTGCCGCAATGGCTGGCAATACCAACCGGCAGCTTGGCGCACTTGATCATGCAGCGCAAACAACTCCTCGGCATCGCCCGCCGCGCCGAGGCGCATGACCATCCCTGAGAGAGAACTGGGCGACTCCGGGTCAATGAGTGTAATCGGGATTTATCAACGGTTACGCTTCCGTGCAGTCAGCGTCCCGACGCGGCTGTCATACCGTTTTCGACTCCGCCTTGGAAACACAAGTCAAGAGCGCAAATATGAGCATCGCGTAGAAGAACGAATTCACCAGCCAAGCGAACGACATGACCTGTGTGTACTGGCTTAACGCATCGAGAAATGCTCCTAATCCCCGGTGGGAAGGTTGTACCTTTACGAAGCGAAGTCCGAGAATCGTCCCCGGCGAGAACAAATACAGAAGCGCATTAGGAACAGCGCCACTGTCGGAGATAGCCATTGCGATCAGGCCTAGAGGAATTGAAAGTACAGCAGAGACAATCCCCCGCTTTGCTCTTGGGCTGACCTTAAGAGGCTCGTATCCGGTGACCCGAGTGATGCGCCATTGTGCCATAGCGAGTTCTCGCGGGTACTATCTCAATTCTGCCAGAATACTAACGCACTCTCGCGCTCAAGTGTCGTTATCGGGCCATTACACGTTTTGACCGCTGGTCATTGAGTGTAAAGGCAATTTTGCGACACTTACCTAACCAATTCAATTTGATGTTGTGATAATTTCACGCGGCTCGCTACTCATCAGCGTGCTTCATAACCGTGGAGGTTCGGATGATCCCAAGCCATGCTTTCCCTCATAGCGTACTCCTTCCCACGTTCGCAGCGAATCGAAGTGACTAGGGTAATGCGACGGAGGAACGCCATGGAAGTATGATCCCCGGGTGTGCGCCATGAAGAAACTGCGGTTCCTGCTCTCGGTGACCAATGACGACAACGATTACCAGATCGAACAGGCCGCGGTGGCACGCGCGGCGGCTGAGAAAGCGGGAATCGATCTCGATATCGCCTCTGCGGGGGACAACGGTGTTGTGCAAAGCCAGCAGATCCTCGCGCGGGTCCAGTCGCCCTCCGGATCCCGCCCGGACGCCATCCTGTTTGAACCTGCTGGTTCCACAGCCTTGCCGCAGGTGGCCCGCGCCGCAGCTACGGCCGGCATCGGCTGGGCAGTGTTAAGTCGCGAGGCCGACTACATTGTCGAAATGCGCGCCGCCTATCGCGTCCCGGTATTTACCGTCACCCCGGACCACAAGGAGATTGGGCGCATCCAGGGACAGCAGCTTGCTGCTCTGTTGCCCGAGGGCGGTCTGGTGCTCAACATTCAGGGTCCGAGCCAAAGCGTGGCCGCCCAGCACCGGCACATGGGCCTCCTGGAAACCAAGCCGGAAAGCGTGGAGTTGCGCGTTATCAAGGGTCACTGGAGCGAATCGAGCGCGCATAAGGCCGTCAGTTCCTGGCTGCGTCTTTCGACCTCGCGCGACATGCAGATTGCCGCGGTTTGCGCTCAGGATGATTCCATGGCGATGGGCGCGCGCAAAGCTTTCGAGGAGTGCGCTCATGAAGGGCGCGAGCGCTGGCTGAAGGTTCCCTTCCTCGGGTGCGACGGACTTTCCAAGACCGGTCAGGAGTGGGTGCGCCGCAATCTGCTGGCCGCCACCGTGTTCAGCGCGCCAACTGCGGGGCTGGCGATTGAGATCATGATGCAATCCATCGAGAGCGGGACCCAGCCGGCGCTCCGGACCTTCGTCGCCACCAGGTCCATCCCCGCCATCGAAGAACTCGCCTCGCAGGCGGTCCGGGCTCGGGCTACGTCGTCCCGTTGAGCAAGTAGCCGCCGCCCCCGGCGGTCTTCTGGACGCTGCAAGCCCGGAATCGCCGCCTTAGAACCGCAGCTTCACGGCTTCGGAAAGTGGTTGCGTGGTAACTGATGTTAACAGGCCAGTACACTCATTGAGATTTGGTGCCCCCCGGTCTGGTTCAATGAAGTGTAATAGAGGCGATGTTTGGTGCGGTTATCACGAGGGGCGTAAAATCAAACTGCTTGCCCAGGAAATACTACGGACGCAACTTCGGTACCGGATGGTCAGACGAAGACCTTCGGAGACTGAGAGACCTAGCCACAGGCGGCACGCCGACGGGGGTTATTGCGCTAAGACTGGACCGCAGCAAAGCCGCCGTCTACTCCAAGGCATCGAAGGAGCACATCAGTCTCTCTCCTCACAGTTGGTCGAGGAAAACAAAGTAAACCAGCGTTCCTCGCGAAGCAAAAGGCACGCGCTGTAGTCGCGTGCCCTTTCCCCAATGCGCCAGCTGTTCCTAGACTGCTTTCTTTGCCCGGACCTTCGCCCATCGTGCCCGTTGTGCTGCTGCGATTCTCTTGCGTCCTGCAGCCGAAATCGTTCGCCTTTTGCGAGTTGCAACAGCAGCTTTCGGTCTGCTTCCTTGCAGATAGAACTTCCCGAAGGCGGTCAGCGCGGCTGTGACGCGGTGCAGTTCATCCTCAAGTCGTGAGCGTTCTTTCTGAAGTTGCTTAGCTATAGATTGCATCAGTGTTTTTGGCATGAATCAATCCTACCATTGGCAATTTGGAGCCAAGACGGTCCCTGCGGAACCTGCTGGTCAACTGGTGCACAATCGCTCATTGGCCCGATTGTGAATGTAATGGCCTGCTGCTCCGGCTGCGCCGCCTGTGTAAGTTCTTGCATTTTGACATCAATAGACGCCTAGACCAAGATTTTTGCGTCTCGTCTCTGGGTGCTGTCCCCCTCAGCTCCCCGAACTGAGCAGCCGCTCGGGCGGCTTTTCTTTTGCATCGGGCGGAAGGTGGGAGCGATGACTGTTGTAAACAGGCCTTAGCGCTCAGAACCCCTCAATGCGCGCCATGGCAATGTTTCGACAGTAATCCGCCCGCGTGATCTTCGTCTAGAACTATTCAGTCTGGGGGGCCTGATCTTTGACACACGCCTATGGACCGTGGAGTCCCGTGGCGTGGCGCTTTTGGAGTTCTGCGCCGAGCTCAGCGAGTCGATATTTCCTTCAACGCCGACTCAATCCTGTCCACCTCTTCGCGGATGACTCGGATCGACTGCTGGTTTTTCGCCGGGTGGGCCAAGGGAGTGATCCCTTCCAGAGCACCGCGGATTTGATGATTCCGTGCCCAAATGAAGCTGAGCCTAGCGCTCCTCTTTTTGCGATTGCGGTAAACATTACTGACGAACTTAATGGCAAGCCAGGCAAAAACCAAACCGAAAGATGTCTCGATCAGAAGGCGATCGGTCGCGCCGCACCTGCAGCCGCCGCTGCAGCGCCTGCCGTCGCACCCGCGGAGACCGTCAGCACACCTACCGGCTGGTCTCTTGCCCGCGTTGATGTACGCCGACGGAATAGGCATCCCGAAAGACGCCGTGCAGGCTGTGACCTGGTTTCTTCAAGCTGCCGAGGGCGGCGATGCGACCGCCCAGTACAACCTGGCTTTGATTTACGGGCGGGGCAACGGGATAACGCAAGATTACAAGGAGTCCCTTCGCTGGCTCACCGCGGCCGCGGACCAGAACGTAGTCCCAGCGGCTTTGGATCTCGCAGCCTTTTACATGCGCCCCCCGGATGGCACGGCCGCCGACGTAGCCCGTGCTATTCACTACTATCAGAAGGCAGCTGATCTTGGCAGTGCTAGTGCACAAGCGATTCTCGGGAAGATTTTTGCCAATGGTGTGCAAGGCAAACCCGACTATGAGCAGGCTGTGAAATGGTACCGGAAGGCCGCAGATCAAGGACAACGAGACGGCCAATTTGGACTGGGAGTTCGCTACGCGCTGGGCCAAGGTGTTCCCGTCGACCTGCAGGAAGCGCGTCACTTATTTGCAGCCGCCGCCGACCAAGGGCAAGCTGACGCACAATATGAGCTGGCGACCATGTGTGAGCAGGGGAACGGCGCTCCTGCGGATCGGTCAACTGCGGTGCACTACTATCAGTTGGCAGCCGATCAAGGCATGCCCAAGGCGCAATTTCGACTTGGACGGTTGCTCGCGAGCAACAGCGCATCTCGGAGCGACCGAGTCTCGGCATATAAATGGCTGATGCTGGCACAGACCAAAGAGAGCTCAGCAGCCTTGAGTGATCTGAGCAAGTCCATGAACCAGCAAGAAATCGCCGAAGCTGAGCGGGAGGTGGACAATTGGCGACTTGCGCACCGCTAACCCTTGGCGAGCGCGAACCTCTTCGCAATCGTGCCTATGTCCTTCTAGTTCGCTTTCTTCTTCTTGTTTCTTTTCCCGTACTCGGCGCCATCCAGCCCCCACAGACGCAGATGGCATTTGTGACACATATCTTTCGTTTCCGAGTTTTGGTTCAGGGCATCTTCCGGTATCTCGGACGCCATCTTCAAATGGTGCAACTTCGTCCCTCCATGCGCGAGGTGGCAACTGATGCAGCACATCTCACCACCAGTGAGTGGATCTGGACTTCCGCTCACAGGATGACGCACGTAGGGGTGACCCATGGTGTTGTTGGCCGTGAGTTCAATCGTCGGCAGGTTACGCGAGGGGACACTGCTTGGCTTACTCAGGTGACATTGCAGGCAGAGGTCGTTGACCCTTGCCCGCAGCAGCCGGGGGTTTACCGAAACGTGGGGATCGTGGCACCGCAGACACATCCCGGAAGCGTACGGGAGGTGCGGGTTCAGGAACGTCTCCGGTTGATGACACTCAAAGCAGACGACGGACTTTCCCGGCTTGAGAACGATGTAAGTCGCATCCTCCCGGTCTTCAATGCTGTGGCAGGAAGTGCATCCCCGCTGGACGGCGGGGTGGACGTGATCGCCACTGGCATGGTCCGCATGGCATTCCAGGCAGTTCGAGTACTCATCAACCCGAGTAGGATGCGGGTTGGCGCGACATATGCACGGGCCCAGCAGACAGGCAAGCATCGCGCAAAGGGACCATCGTGCGACTAACGTCATCGAAGCCCTCCGATCAGCGGTACTGGCTTGAATCCTGCGTGGGTCCTGTCCTCACTGCAGCAGGTTTAAGACGAACCAGGTACGGCGAGAAGGGTGTGACTTCCAGCGCCAATTTGTCTTTGGCCGAGTAAATTCGAGGCGGGCTGGCTTTCACAAATTTCAGTTGTCCAGCCCAAGGATCGAGTTTTACTCGGCTGCCCAGCGGCAACGCTACAATCTGCTGCGGGTTGTCGAGTTCGAGCGCCGGCGCAGCGTCTGCGACCGGACTCATGAACGAGATGCGATTGTCGGTAACCAGGCTCTCGCCCAGGTTCGCCTTGGTCAGGTTGGGCACTCTCCGGCCATACTTGGCCAAGGCCTTGAGAAAGAGTCCAGCTTCGGCAAGATTGTCTTTGTAGGGGGAGTTGGCAAGAATCTTCAGCCCCAGTGCATCGGCTTCACTTTCCTGTTCCGCACTATGTTTGAAATCAAAGAGCGGCAACTCCCGGAGGCTGGGTACGACCATGCGATCGTTGAATGCGAAGCTGCTGTCGAGGTCGTGGCCCAGGGCCGCGTGGGCCAAAGCGTGGGCCAGAATGACGGCCAGCGCGGCCTCGTTCGGCAGAGCGTCCAGAAGCCCGCGGCTGACCAGCACCGTGTGGCCGATGGTAGCCACTTCGATGGGCGTGGTAGGGACGATGCGGCAACGAACTTCCGGGTCGAGGACAATCTTGTTGGTCACTTCCAGATTCGTCAGGACCGTTTGCAGAACCTTATCCACCTCGCCTTCGGGTGCGATCAAACCCAGTTCCTGGAGTTTTTCGATGACATTGTCTTCGGCGCGCCGCTGCCACGAACGCTGAATCTCCAGCGGACTCTGGTCGGGGTTCTCCGACGAATCCTTGGCAGCTTCCGGATCAACCACAATCTCGGCAAACTCCGATTCCCTGCGCGGGCCGAGATTGTAGCCCCAGATCCGCGTCTGCGCCTTGAGGTGCGGATTCATCGTCCGTGGTTTGTTGGAGTCGAATTCTTCCGAATACACCACCGCCGGCAGCCACACGCCCTCACGCAGATTCATGCGCCAACTGTCAATGTGGAACGTCCCGTAGCTGCCGTTGAAACGGACTATGTTATAGCCGTCATCCTCCACCCAGATGGCGCCCTTGAACCGGTTCACCTTATCCTTATCCTTATCCTTGCGCGGCTTCACCTCATAGATCAGGCAGCGTACTTCTCCCAGAAACTCGCTCCGCAAATAGTACAGTTGATAGTTCTTGCGGTCGAAGCCGGTACGGTCGACGAAAATCATGCTGGAGAAACCGACGGGGCTCATGGAATAAAACTTCGAGAACGTGCCCGCCATCCGCTCCACCAGCCGCTTGTCCAGGTAAAATTCTTCCTTCGCCTGCTGGAACTGAACCCTCCCGAGGAAGTAATGGTCCTCGCTGGGGGCAAATCCCAGAGTAGAGTCGGGCTGCATGCGCTGCAGGTATGTTTCCACCATCGGACTGTAGTTGCGTATGGTGTCGGCCAGCGCGCGTTCGTTAGCGATAATTCGGTCAATCGCCTGGTTGGGATTGGATTTCGGATTCGGTTTCGCGGAAACCTGGACACAGACAAGAAGGGTTACAAGCATGAGAAAACAGCGCCGCATCATAGTTCGCCTCCCGCAGGTCGGAGTCGCCTGAAACACAACAGGAATGCGTGCCACATCAGGGCTGATTTTCAGCGTCAGGGGGGAGGTAAGATCACGCCGGAAAAAGCACAGAATTTGCTCGGGGAACGCGGGTGAGAACCCACTTGGCGCCAAAACATCGGGTAACCGGGAGACCCGAGGCTTGCCATGGAGCCGCCCTTCTCGGAAGAGGAAAGGACCGAACCGGCAGTTTCCGAGCGCCGAGCATCCAGTCAATGGACAGCGACATTTTGCCTGCTATACACCCGGCTGCGCAGTGAGACGGCTCACAGGAGAGTGTGATTTGCCTCATGGGAGTCCTTTGGCTCTGGCGACGTATTATGCCACCCAGCGCGGCGACGTCTGATAAGCATCACAAACAGATGTAATAGGCAGCGTTTTTCTTTAGCTGGTGACGTATAAATTGACTACCACGTTGTGACCAATAACCTCTCCGGGAGGCTCGCTCTGCAACCCGACGCCAAGAGGGTGATCTCGCCTTCGCTCCCTGTCCCAGCACCGTCATTTACTTCACGGGACTGGGTTTGGCTTTTTGCAAGCTGGGTGATCTGCGCCCTATATGCGTATGTACACCTCATGAGAGGGTGGGTACCCCACGACGAGGGAGCATTGGCCCTCACGGCCGAGCGTGTCCTTAAGGGTGAGATTCCGCATCGGGATTTTCAGGATCTTTACACCGGCGGGTTGACCTACTGTCACGCGCTCGCGTTTAAGGCCCTGGGCGTCAAATTGACGTCTCTGCGCTGGACTGTATTCCCCTTTTTTCTGGCTTGGATTCCCGCGGTCTTCTCCGTTGCACGCCGCTTTACCTCCTCGCTGCCTGCGGCGGGAATCACGATACTTGCGGCCGCCTGGAGTTTGCCAAACTACTCGGCATCAATGCCTTCCTGGTACAACCTCTTCTTCGCAACATTCGCAGCCTGGAGTGCATTTCGTTTCCTCGAATCGGGGAACCGCCTCTGGCTTTTCTGGACGGGGCTATCGGGCGGCATATCAACATGCGTCAAGATCTCGGGCATTTACTGCATTGCATCGGTGCTGCTCTTCTTCATCTATTGTGAGCAACAGAACCTGCCCAATAAAGGCGACGCCAATCCTAAACGCAGCATCTTCACACTCGCGATCTGCGTTTCGATGCTGGCGTTCGTCTATTTGCTCTTCCGGATGATGGGGAAACTCCTAAGCCCTTTGTTTTTCTTCGACTTTGTTTTGCCAGGAATCGCTTTAGCTGCCACGGTCATTTGGCGGGAGTTGACGTTCTCGCATAACGATGGTGCGATGAGACTCCGAAATCTTATGAGAATGCTTGGTCCATTCACTGCCGGAGCTGCTGTTCCCTGTCTAATACTGTTAATTCCCTACATCGCTACAGGTTCTCTGAACTCTCTCATTCACGGTGTGCTCGTCGCACCTCAGGCGAGGCTTGCGTTTACCAGTATGAATCCCATTCCCCTGCCGGAGCCCCGGGTTACATTGCTCTCGCATCGCTGTCCGTCGGGCTGATAGCCTCGGCAACGTGGCGTCACCTGCCAAACCTCGTGCCGCCTCTGACAGGACTCATTCTTCTCTTCTTGATATTTGCCAGCAGAGATTATGTCTGGTTGTACCGCGGCCTTTGGTTTGGGGTATCGCATCTCATACCTGTCGCAGTACTGCTAGGCTGCGGCCTCCTGGAACTCTCTCTCCCAAAAGAGAATACGGATTCAGCCACGTCGCAGAAAACCTTCTTGCTGCTCGCCATGGCTGGGCTCTGCAGCCTCATTCAGTTCCCCTTTGCCGCTCCCGTCTACTTCCTCTACGTAGCGCCCTTGCTATGGCTTGCGCTAACGTCACTTAACAGATTTGAGCATGAATCGGATGGCATATTGGGCGTTGCCTTGGGGACTGCCGCTCTCGTGTTCATCGTTCTTCGGGTCACGCCGGGCTTTATCTTCAATATGGGCGTGCAATATGCGCCGGATACTCAGACCTATGAGCTGCATCTGAATAGAGCTGCCGGACTACGTGTGGACCTGACGGAGGGAAAAGGGTACGAACAGCTGATCGGCCTTGTGGACGAGCACTCCGAGGGGGGCCGGATCTATGCCGGGCCCGACAGCCCGCAAATGTACTTCCTTGCTGGCAAGCCTAATCCGACCGGTACACTGTTCGACTTTCTCGACGATCCAAGTACACGGGAATCGCGCATCAGGCAGACGCTCGAAGGCCCCTCGACGCTAGTCGCCGTCGTTTTGGAGACTCCTTACTTTTCGCCTCCATTATCCCCCGCCCTGCAAGAAGTGGTTTGGCTCCGCTACAGTCATGCCCAGCGATTTGGCCCCTTCACTGTCCACTGGTGACGAAACCAAACGCAGGCGCAATCGGCGCTCCTGAGCAACAGGAACCAGGAGACCGTCACCGTCGCCGCAGCAAGAGTATCCCAAAGCGATCCGGATACTGCAAAGGGCGGTTCCCGATCAGAACCTCTGGGTAATAGTTCTCGTTGATCCAGGCAGCAAAATTCTCGCCGTAGTCACGCCCGAACAGCGGCGCGCCGTATTCTGTCGTGTCTTTGTGACACAACAGCACAAAATCCGGTGGGCTGTTCTCGAAAACCCGCACGACCTGGTCTTCGCCGAACATCAAGAGTTCGGGCGGCATCAGATTCACGTAAGGAGTGGGATTTGAACGACGGGACAGATAATTGATCATCACTCCCTCCGGGAGAACGGCGAGGGTTGCATCGGCCGGAAGCTTCTGTAGCGAATTGAGGGCAACCTGCACGGCTTGACCTCGTTCATCCGCGAGAAAAGCGTCCGATCCCGAGCCGACCGGGTAATGTTGCCGCAACAGTGCCGGTGCCATCGCCATGAGATAGGCGGAGGTCATCAGGACGGCCAGCGCGAGGCCAACCGCCCGAACGACTACCCGATTGGCGCCGCGCGTAGCGGCGATTTGCGGCCACCACGATACGAATGCGGCCACCAGCAAAAGCGTGGCCGGCATGGCGAGTGCGAAGCCGTAGTGATATAGACGCGTATTGAAAATCATCTTCGCCAGCAGGCACAGCGCAAACACTGAAAGCGCAATCCGTCCCGCCAGAATCCGCGCCTGATCCGTTGAAGCAGGTCCACGACCGTACGCCACGATCCAGGCAATCAGAAGGAGGATCATCGCAACCGGCAGTGCTTTGGGCAAGGTGAGGAACCATTGTGACGAGCGCAATAAACCAATGCCGAGCCCTACTGTCGTTATGAACGTAATTGACGCTACAGGTACAGAATGTGACTGGCCGGTAATTCGTGAAGCCAGCAATCCGATGCCCGCAGCGACCAGCACCGCGGCGCCAAGCAGGGCAACTCCGGCACACATGTGCACCAGATTGCCCCGCAAATCATCCAGTCCCATCCCGGTACGGTAGAACGGCGTGTTGGACAAGTTGGAGAAGAGAGTCCAGTAGATCGAACCCAGCGTGCCCTTAAGCGCCGCGCTGGCCGGCAATCGCGTGCACAGGAGTGCAAATGAGAACACTCCGGGAGTGAGCGTCGTCGCGACAAGCATTGCTGCGAGCCGAGGACGCCGTGAAGGAGTCTCCGCAACTGCGCGCAACGCGAAACCGGCAGCCACTGCCACACCGCAGGCCAGGGCCACCTCGACTTTCGTCAGGAACACCAATCCAACGAGCAGGCCACTGATCGCGACGTTTCTGAATTCCAGGCGGCGAGGAATATGAAGACACGCAAGAGCGCCCAGTGAAAGCGCAATGCCATGAGTGGTTTCGTGGGAGTAAGGGCACACAAAATTGTAATTACCAATCAACGTCAGACGTCCGAAACCAAATAGCGCCACGAACACCAGCGCGCCCACGAGCGCCGCGATGCGACCTGCAATGTCATTCAGAAGCGCATATAGGAGCGCCAACACAACGGCGAGGATCATGAGGTTGGCGGCGATTATAGTGTTCAGGCTCACCCCAAACAGCCGCATCCATCCGGCATTGAGGTAAGGCGACAGAGGGCCGTTGAAGTAGGCGATGTCACGGTAGAGGAAACGGCCGATGGTGAGCTGCCATGGAACATACAACTCGCGGCCGAAGTCTACCAGCGGATCGGGCCACGTACGCCAAGTCCAAGCCAGCATCATTCCACACGCAGCCGCGATCGTCAGCCCGTCCAGCCAGCGCGACGAATTGATGGCTCTCCGCTCCATTCTCTTGAACTACTTCCGGGGCCTTCCCACCCGCTCGGCGGTCGCAAACATCTTTGCCACCGTGTCCATGTCTTTAGGCTGCACTTTGCCGGCTGGAATGCGCTTGTGCGTCAGGTCCTCCAGTTTCAGCAGCAAATCTACCAGAGCCATTGAGTCAATCAGTCCAGAAGACACCAGCGGCGTGTTCTCATCAATGGTCGGATTCGGTTTGCGAATCAGTTGAACAATATGCGCAATCATCTGCTGGGCTTCTGTAGTCATGCCGATGTTGGTCTCCTAACGGTCCCGCGAACAAAACCTATTCCCGTTCAGGCTCGCCTTCTAAACGCCCGCGTTCAGTTCCGGATGCTCGTGCAATAGCTTTTCTCGAGTGGCGGACCGCGCAGCTTTGCCGGCAGTGCTTTTCACGATCCACTTCGGCGGTTTCAGGACAATTGTTCGCACCGCCACTCCCAGGCCGGCAACAACCCGTGTACGGATCTCTCGTTCTAGTTCCTCAGTGTTCGCCAGAGCTTCTTCTTGCTCCACTTCCGCCACCACGACGATGTCTTCGGTTCCGAGGTCGGGATTGTACACGCCCATCGCAATTACGCGCCCGTCATGAATGGCGGGATGGCCGCCAATGATCTCCTCGACGTCTTGCGGGTAGATATTCTCGCCTCCGATGATGAGCAGATCCTTTTTGCGGCCAACAACATACAGGTCACCCTGCAAGTAAAACCCGAGATCGCCGGTGCGATACCAGCCGTCGGCAAGAACCTGAGCGGTGAGGTCCGGACGATTGTAGTAGCCCTCAAACAAACAGTCGCTCTTGATGACGATCTCGCCGACGAAATCGTTTCCGAGGACTGCCCCAGAATCGGACACGATGCGAACCTGCTGGTTGGGCAACAGCCGGCCCGACGAAGTGAACGACAACGCTCCCGGAGTTCCCTGCGCCACCGGGACGATACGATGTGTGCTGCGGAATTGCTGTCCATCTACCCAGATCCTCGCCGGACCCGACGGCCGGTCAATATCCGACAGCGTCACCGCAAAGACGTTCTCCGCCATGGCATACGAAGACTGCAGCACACTGCTGCTGATCGCGAACGCCATCTGGAACTCGGCCATGCTGCTCGCACGTACCGGCTCGGAACAATTGATGAGGAGACGCAGCGACGAGAGATCGTACTCCGCCCAGCGGCTCTGCGGAGTGCGCCGGGGCACAAACTGAAACGCGAAGTTCGGCATCCACGCCAAGGTGCATTTGTACTCGCTGATGATCTGCAGCAGGGTTTCCGGGCGCATAACCCAGTCGAGCGGCGACTGCGTCACGAGCGGGACGTGGCACACCATGGGCAACATGAAGCAGGCGATCAGTCCCATGTCGTGGTAGAGAGGCAGCCAGCTGTAGACACGGTCGGTCGCGCTATCAATTTTCAGGGATTGCGCCAGATATTCGAGTTGGCGCAGTACGGCGGCGTGAGTCAGAGCTACTCCCTTCTGAAGCCCAGTCGTACCTGCGGAATGTTGAATGAACGCCAGGCTCCCGGGTTGAATCTTCGAACTTTCGCTTCGTAAATCAGGCGCCCTTTTCTCCCCGCCGGAATCCTTGCCAACGGCCCGAAGGAGCTTGGCGTCGCGGCCGACCGATACACACCCAAGCATCTCCTCCGGAAAGTCCTGGTCAATAACCACGGCCTTTGCGCTGAGGTTGGCGGTGACTCCGGCCAGTCCGGAACGGTACTTGGAGGGCTCAACCTTGAAATTGGGGTATGCGAGAAATGCCGGCACCGCGCCCAGCATCATCGCTGCCACGAAGGTCGTCATCGCAGGAATTCCCTGCGGCATGATGATGACCACACGGTCGCCAACCATCAGACCATGCTCCCGTAGCGCGCCCGCCTCCACCAAGGCGCGATGGCGGAACTCGGCAAAGGTCACCGTCTCACGCTCGTCCTCGTCGATCCAAGCCGTCACAAAAGGCCGGTCGCCGGGCGCCGCGTCGAGTGCGTCAATCAGATTGGCAAATCGGAGCACATGTCATTGTATTCGATGTGTTTTGCACTACCAGGAATCCTGTGCCATTCAGCCTTGGACTGAATATTGTTATAAGGGCACTTGCTCACATTCTGGCTGGGTGGGGACAGCTTGGGCCGCTGTTTAGCAGTATCAGTTGGCTCTCAATTACACAGCCAATCCAACGATGGCGCTTCTCTGCCTGAACGAGATGGGCGAGGCGCTGCTGCGACTCGGTGAAGATGACGCCGCGCGCAAGGCCTTCGATCAGGCGTTCGTCATAGACCTCGGCAACGCTACGGCCCGGCAACTGCGCCAACAGGCCATCCACAGCACAAAGGAGTATCCAACTGACCCCTCCTTGCCAATGCCGGCGGAGTCGCATATGCAACAATGTCAAGAGGCGCAAGGTTCAGGCGGCACGGTTGCGCCCATAACGACTATGAGCGTCGTGCAAGAACTGTTTGGGATCCTAAAGTTTCGGGCTTTGCAATTGCTGGCTCTGACCGCGCTGATCGTCGGGGTGGGCACCAAGTGTTTCATCAGCAAGCTGTCCGTCATCGATCCTGATGTTTGGTGGCATCTCAGCGTCGGCAGTTGGATTATCCAAAACCGGTCATTCCCCCATACCGGGATCTTCTCGCGCACCGCAGGAACCCGCCCCTGGCGGGCCTATAGCTGGGGCTTTGAAGTCCTCCTTTCTCGGGCTTATGAATGGTTCGGTTTTCTCGGCATCGGTATCTTCGGCACCCTGCTCACCCTGGCGGTGGCGATCGCAATCTTCTGGATGCTATATCGTCTTTCCGGCCGCTTCTGGGTAGCGTGGACGGTTTCCATTGTGGTGTACGCCGCATTTCTCTTCAACATTGCGCCTAGGCCCTTGTTCTTCAGCGCCATCCTGTTTTCAACCACGCTGACACTGTTGCTGGAAGCTCAACGGACCGGGCAGCTCCGCTTGTTGTATTGGCTTCCGCTTGTTTTTTTCTTTTGGGCTAACTTTCACATCCAGTTCATTTACGGAATGTCCGCCGTAGCTCTATTCGCCGGGATCAATCTGCTGCAGCGCCTCGCGATTCGTTTGGGAGTGTACCCGGATTCCCTGCTCACCCCAACGTTGCCTCTGCCGCCAATATTCGCGGTCCTTGCCAGCTGCATTCTGGCCTCGTGCGTGGGACCGTACTCGTTTCATCTCTATCAGGTGGTCTTCGAGTATGCGAAGTCGAAAATCATTTATACAATGTTGATTGAAATGCAGGCCCTGAGCTTCAAGTACTCCAATCAATACGTGGAGTTAGCATTGGCGGCGGGCGCCTATTTTGCCCTGGGCTGGCAGAAGAAGCTCGACCCATTCAAATTGGCCCTCCTGATTCTGGCGAGCATATTCGCATTCCGCACGGTGCGCGACGCATGGTTTCTTTGTATCTCTGCGGCAGCTGTCATCGCTGATTCCCCGGCCCCACAGGATCAGCGCGATCGAACGTTCAGTCTCTTGGAAGCCGCGGGCGTGTCGGTTGCGGTTATGGTTCTGTTGCTGGCAGCGGTCCGCAGCACTGATTTCAACACCCTCGGGTTGGACCGCGCCATCAGTAGCGAATATCCGGTAGATGCTGCGAACTTCCTTCGCAAGAATCCCGTCGGAGGCCCCCTCTACAACAGTTTCGATTGGGGCGGCTTTCTGATCTTCTACATGCCGCAGTATCCGGTCTCCATTGACGGGCGCACCGATCTTTACGGCGACGCTTTTAATGCGCGCTATTTTGCAACCCAGGAGACTGATCCTTCCTACGTTGACGATCCCGACCTCAACGAAGCTGGTGTTGTGATCGTTCGGAATAAGTTTCCAATCTCAAAAATGCTCCCCAGCGATCCGCGCTTTCGAGTGATTTACCGCGATGACCTCGCCACGGTTCTCGCGCGGAATTGGTAGGCCTTCGTCTAATATGGGAAGACTCATGAGCAGACCGCCCGCCTTGCAGTCTTGTCCTTCGCTTGTGCGACGAGATCGCTCCGTAGAAAGGTTTGCGGACTAACGTGGAAAGCGGAGGATTCTTTTTCCAGGGCGGCTGCTACCTTCTCTTGTGGACTATTTGCGTTCTGGTATTTGCCAAAAACCAGTCGCGAAACATCCGGCAAACCGTCCTTCTGCTTGGCGGCTTCGGACTCTACCTTACCTGGGAACCCTGGTTCGCGGTCGTATTGGCAACGTCAATTGGCGCCAATTTCCTCTTCGGAAATTGGCTGCGGCGCAATCCTCACTGGCTACCGCTTTCCGCAGGAATACTATTCAATCTGATCCTGCTGGGCGCATTCAGGTATCTGCCGGAACTTGCAGTTCATCTGAGCAAGGGCTCTCTTCATGGCTTTGCGAAACTTGCTCTCCCCCTGGGCATCTCCTTCTGGACCTTTCAGGCCATGAGCTACTTGTTCGACGTCTATCGCGATGAGGAACTGGACCCATCGCTGGTCGAATTCGCGCTTTACATGGTGTTCTTTCCTGTGACGATTTCCGGGCCAGTTTGCCGCATGCCTGAGATGCTGCTGCAGTTTCGCTCAGTGGAGAAAACCCGGCCGGGGGACATCGCAGAAGGTCTGCGTCGAATCGCGACCGGAGTGTTCATGATGCAGTTGGCCAGGTTGCTCGGTCAGGGCATTTTGGCGGGAGACGGTATCGCCAGCGGATTTGATCACGCCGCGCAGTGGGGCGGACCGGACGTCTGGTGCCTCTCATTCGGGTACGGGCTGCAACTGTTTTTCGACTTTGCCGGTTACACACACATTGCGGTCGGCGCCGCCAAAGCCCTCGGCATCACGATCCCGGAGAATTTCGCGCGGCCATTCTCGTCGGGCAATCCTTCCGTCTTTTGGACGCGTTGGCACATGTCGCTTTCGTTCTGGATTCGGGACTACGTTTTCTTCCCCTTGGCGACGGCCCGCCGTGAAATCTGGTGGCGCAACCTCGCTTTGATCATCTCCATGGCCGTCTTCGGCATGTGGCACGGAGCGAGCCTTCTATTTCTAATCTGGGGCTGCTATCACGGCGTCCTGCTGGTCTTGCATCGCCTCATCCAGCAGTGGGCACCCCAACACGAGGCGCAAGCGCCGTCGGGACTTCGAGCTTCCCTCGGATGGGCTGCCACCGCCGCCTTCATCAGTTTGGGATGGATTTTCTTCCGCTCCGGTTCTCTGGCCCAGGCAGGACAAATGCTGGCGGCGATCGTGAGTCCCGCAAGCTACACCGCTCACTTCCTCAGCCTGAACCTGTATTTGCTGGTCGGCGTTCTCGCTTTCGGATACGCGATAGTGCTGCGGATCAGCGATGCTGTGGATCGCCAGTTGCAGGCTGAGACGTCAGGTGCCGCATCTCAAACAACCTTCCTGGCGCTGCTTGTCCGCTGGCGCTGGATCTGGGTTCCGTCGCTCTACCTGCTGGCGCTGTTGTTCGTTTTCCTGATCACTCACGGACAGGAAATGAGCGCCGGACAGCTGATGTATCGGCGTTTCTAGTGGCGAATCAGCGGATCTGCGTTCCGTCCGGCAGAAACACGGGATAGCCGTCCCAAGGCTGGGCCAGCGCCATCTGCTGGGCGGCGGCAACGCGATTGTACGCATAAAGAAACATCCCGAATCTGAGACGCAACATGGCATCGTCTGGGGCTCGCGCGACCGCCCATTGATACTGAACTGCTGTGTCGTTGGGGCTTTCATCGGAACGTTGCGCTCTGGCCGCCATCCGAAAGAGCTGCTCAGAATGAGTCAACTGCGTTCTGAACGGCGGTTTTTGCAAGCGACCCAGCATCTCGGCTCCGAGACGCGCTCGATCGTAGCGAGTCAGGGCGAGCAACCGCTCGCAGTCAGCCTCTGAGTGAACATCGGGATTACCCGGCGGACCGACTCCAGCCGGCAGGTACTTTACAACTTGCAGAAACATCGAGCGCGCCAGAAGGTAGTTGCCTTCCGGTGTAAGGTGCACATGTTCATAGATGAATTCGCTGCCAATGATGCCGTCTGGACTGGCGTCGCTCAGAATCTTCTCGGCGTCCACCAGAACAACGCCCTCGGGGAATGTTGCCGCTACCGAACGATTGATCTCGTTGATACGGGAGTCGGCCCGGAAGCGGAGAGCATCCAGATCCCGCGCTCGAAGGTAATGCTCCCTCGCCGACTTGAAGTCGCCCACTGCTTGGTAACTGCGTGCGATTCGGAACTCCAGTTCGGCATATTCGTCGTCAACTCCAGCAGCCAGAGAATATTGCTTTAACGCCTCGGCAGGCTGGTTGCTCTGTTCAAGCTGATCACCCTGCTGGACGGCTGCAATCCACGAATTAAGTTCGTCCTGCTTCAGGCCTTCCTTATGCAGGGAAGCGAATGGCGCGCAGTCTCTCAGGTTGGTTGCTGCGGTCGCTACGATGACCTTCGCTCCGGCTTCGCGGGCGGCCGCAACTGTTTCTCGCAGATTCTGTTCGTAGTTCGCATAGACGTGCTTCATTGAGGGCGAACTGGCCGGGACTTGCTTGTCCAGAAACATTTCCATGCCGCGCCACTCCTGCTTCTGAGTACCCAGCCGGGTCAAGAACTGGCCGATGCGCGTGGAATGATAGAAAATGCTGCCCCGGGCCAAGGGCATGCTCAGTCCGGCCGACGTGAGCATCGTCCCTGCACCGTACGGCCCAACGACTTCATTGTTGCCGGAGTAGATGATGAACAGGTCAGGCCGCTGACTGGCTAATTCTTTTGCGATCGGCAACACTACGTGCGAGTTGATGGCGACGCTGCCGGTGTTAACGACCTCGAACCTCATGGACGGAAATCGCTCGCGCAGCATGACTTCCAGATACCGGCTGAAGGCATACGCGGAATCGGGGTCGCCCATGGCCGCGGACTCACCCAGTACAAAAATGCGATACGTTCCCGGAGGCTTGCTGGCAGTAATTGCGTACAGACGCGGCGTCTGCACCATGCCGGCCGGAAAGAACGGCGCAGCAAAGAACAGGTTGTAGCAAGACGCCGGCGTGCCCCTTACTGTGCACGGAACCAGGAGAGCCGGGTTGTAACCAACCCCTGCAGCTCGTAGTCCCAACTCGAAAACTCCGAGTACCAGCACAGGAACTACAACCGCTGCTGCAACCAGCATGGCCCAATGAGGACGCTTCCTCGGGGCAGACTGTTCGAGCTGGCTTTCAGAGTTCATTTGCTGCGGTCAATCACGCTGATTTCGTCTTATTGAGGCGGGCTCGCCGGCTTGTCAGCCTTCGTGCCAGCCTTCATCCCCATATGCTGCTGCGCCTCAGCGATCAGGTGCTCCACGCGGTCGCGCTGCGGGTAGTTGGGACTTGTTTCAAGTAGACGCTTCCAGGATGCAACCGCTCCGTTGATGTCCATCTTGTCCTGCCACTTCACCATGCCCTCGTTAAACAAGGCATTGGCATGTTTGCTGTCAATTTTGAGCACCTGGTCGTACTCGCTGATGGCGCGGTCAGGCTGGCCCATCAAGTGATACGCTGTACCGAGATCCGTCCGCACGTCGGTCTCTTTCGGATTAATCTTCAGGGAGTCTTCGTAGTATTTCACAGCATCGGGGTATTGCTGCGCGTCGTAGTACAGGTTTCCGATCTGATACAGCAGGGCCGCATTGTTGGGGTCAGTTTTGAGCTGCGCAAGAAGTGGCTGGGCTTGCGCATCGGCCATTTGCCGCAATTGCTCCGGTGTCGGTTGCGGCGCATTGCCCGTGGCGGACATGCCGCCTTGCGCTCCCATGCCGGGAGAGGCCTGCGTTGCTGCGGCCGTCCCTGGCCGTGCGGGAGCAGAGCCACGCACGAGGTATCCGACCGCCACGCCCACCAGAAGGCAGATCACCGACAACACGTAGGCTTGAGTACTAGTCCAACTCCCTGCGGCAGAACCGGTAGTCGCAGAACTCTTCTCTTCAGCCATAGAAACAATCTCCTCTTGGGGAATCCCCGCTCCCGTGATCGCATTGTCCCGTGAGGAGCCGCGAGCCAGGTGTGATTGTAATCACACCTGTTCGTGCGCCCAGTACGAAGCACAGGTTTGGTCCATCTCCAGCCGACGTTTTACGGCTCGCCTCCAAGTGCGTGATATGCCGCCGCCCGCTGCGGGATTTCGGCGAGCAGAGGCCAAGCCTACCCTGCCCAAATGACTATTCGTCATCTAACATGCTAAATACAAAGGTATCATGTGGGCTGCCAACGATCTTTCTTTGGTACCTCACGTGCTCAGGATACAATTTGTTTCTGCCGACGGAGTAAACCGATCTATGGCCCCGAGCGCACAAGTTGGAAAAACCTGGAGCAATGCCCAAACCTACAGCATGGCGGTCATCTGCCTTCTTCTGGGCGTCGCCGCCGGGTACCTGCTACACGCTCCTGCGGAAGCCAACGCCGGTTCTGTCGCCCCTTCCGTTTCGCCAAATGCGGTTCCGGGCAATCCCGCCGCCGCAATGCCGAGCGCGGCCGACATGAAGCGCATGGCCGACAAGCAGGTTGCTCCGCTGCTTGAGCAACTGCAGAAGAACCCCAAGGATGCCGACCTGCTGGCCAAGATCGGACACTCTTACATGGCCGGTCAGCAATTCGAAAGTGCCAGACAGTATTTCGAGGAATCGGTATCGGTGAAACCAAAGCCCGAAGTTCTGAACGAACTCGCTTTTGTTTATGTGAAGTTGGGCGACCTCGACAAAGGGATTTCCAGGCTGCAGCAGGCTCTTACCATTGATCCGAAAAACACCAACGTGTTGTTCAACCTCGGCTATTACGAGTGGAAAGGCAAAGCCGATCCGGAAGCAGCGCTGGCAGCGTGGCAGTCGCTGCTAAAGGTTGATCCCAACCATCCGAAGCGAGCCGAAATCCAGCAGATGATGGCCCAAGCTCAGAAGCATCTCAGCATTGCTCCCGGTACGAAAACCGAGAAACCTGCAGAATAAGACGTCTTCCGTGGAATCAGGATCAGAAAGAAATTTCTCCGCCAGGACCGTAGCGCGCCCCTTAACGAAACATTCAAATCGCATTCTCCGAAGATTAAAGATTCTGCGCGGGAACGCCCACCTCTTGGAGTCTTTTCACCCCAGGCGTTAATCCATTTTATTCGCTCGGAGTCGAGTTGGCCGTAGGCCCAATTGAAAAGCAAGGATTTTGCAGACTCGGCACCGCAGCTTTCTTTGGCAACACGCTTGCACCGAATGGAAGCGAGATGGACTTATGCTGAAATCATTCGGTCTCGCTCTCCTCCTATGCAGTTCGGTCGTCTCCCTGGGACAAGCGCCAGCACTGGACACTTTCACCAGCCCGGATGGGACCTTCCACTTCTTTTATCCTCAGACCTACGACCTATTGATCGGCGAGCGGATGCTCAGGGCCACACAGGGCGTGCATTTGGGCATTCCGGTTTGCGATTTTTCGACGGCCCTGGCCTGTGTCATCTATCCGTTTGACAGCACGGACGACTCAAGCTTCGAGGCTGCGGGCTTTTCGGTGCGCACAGTGCCCGGTTCCGTCAACGAATCGGATTGCTTAACGTATGCGGATCAAGCACAGCGGCCAAAGGGCGAAAAGTCCGAATCCAGTCCTCTCACTATTAACGAACATCTGTTCCGTCACATTTCGATTCAGAAAACAGTTTCCGGACATTCGCAGGCCGCCGATTTCTATCGAACATTCGCTGATCAGAAGTGCTACGAACTGCAAATCGATGTCTCGCTCTCAGCAGAACCGGCACTACAACGGACACCGAAAGCGCCGTCCCTGGGAGACGCAAAGGCAGAAAGAGCGCGCGAATCGCTTAGGCTGATACTGTCGTCGGTCATCTTTGAACAATGAAGGGATCTGCCATTGCCTGCGAAACGCTGATCCTATCGATCCGCGCAGAGAACAAGGTTCCTCACCGACTTCCGGCGACCCGCAAGAAAACGCTCGCGACCTGGTCGCTGTAGACCAGCTGAAATTGTGCTCGCAGGGCAGGAAAATTGACCAATGCCCTCGCCATCGCAGATTGCTTTTCGAGCAGCAGAGTTTGACAGCGCAAGAGACCCGGATCTTCTTCCAGCTTCTCTTTGCCGCTGGCCACGTCGAAGTGTTTGTTGAGGATCTCATCCCCATAAAGCTCCACGCGACTGTCCACCACCACAGGATCCTCTGGCAAGTACCAGGTGAGAAAACTTCCCCAGACGTAAGCGTTGTAGAGCGGCTGGGGAAGATGATTTGCTCGAATGTAATCACATGCTTTCACGGGATATTCTTGGCCGATCTTGCTCATGAGAACTTGCTGGGTGGGCAGCAAGACTCCCGTGACCACAAACACCAGCGCTGTCAGCACAGCTACGGCGGTTCGCTGCCACGTGGGTGCCATGGTCAGCAATGGTAGGCAGTTCATCTCAGGGAATCCTGCGGGGATGATCGCGATCGCCAGCAAAACGACCAGCCAAGCATCCCGCTGGACGCGGAATGCTAACGCTGCCGCTGCGATGAAAACCAATACGCTCGCTGGGTCCAAGGCCCGTCGTCTTCCCAGCGAGAGGAATCCCGCCATAACGAGGAGCATCAGCGCAAAATCCTGCGGGCGCCGGAAGCTCATGGCGCTCATTTCGCCGAAATACTGAAATGATGTTTCACTGTAGAGCGCGCCAGGGGCGGTCGGCAGGAGATGAATCGTATAAGGGGTCACAAAGGTCACGCCCAGCGACAACATAGCCGCCAATGCCATCTTTCTGAGATCAAGCCCTTCGGCACTCCCGGTAATCCAAGGCCGAGTTTCGGTTCGCAGCGTTTGTTCGATCGCTAGACCGATCCAGTACAGCACGAGCAACAGCAGACCCAGCACACACTGGATGTCCAGGTTGGCCCAGAACAAGAACAGCACGAGCAACAAAAATAGTTTGTGCACTGCACCCGTTCTTCGGTAGCCCAAAAGCAGGATCAACTCGACTGCCACGAATACAACGGAGACAGCGGACGGCATCGGCTGCAGGTTTGTGATTACGTACTGCGCTATCGCCGAGAGTGCAACCGCACTCCAGAAACTCGCCCGTGCGGCTCGCGCCAGCAGAAACGTCACTATTCCCAACGCTATTTTCAGCGCCATGAGTACAATCGGTAGGGCACGCAATCCAAACGTCTGGTAGGCAACTCCCAGAATCAGGTCGAAAAGCCAGCTGGCATCGGTCCAGGACAGACTTGAATACTGCGAGAAGATGCCGCTGCGCGGAAATGCGTGATTCTGCACGATCCAGAGTCCTGTCTGGAGGTGTACCCAGACGCCCGCCATAGTCACAGCCGAGATGTGAACCGCTTCGTACACCGCAGCGGAAGTGAAGAGCACCGTCAGGGCAACGATACGCGCAGCTGACAGCGGCTTGGGAGAAGTTACCTCCGGAGCGTTGGGAACGACGGAGTTTAGCGGTGATTGAAGCAAACGACATTGTAGCTTATGTTCTCGCGCTGATGGTTCAGCCTTGTCACTTGACTTGGGAGCCTGCCCGGCATGGGCGACAAATTGGCTTGCCGTGATTAAAATCACACCGTTCTGTGACACGAAAGGCTGCTGACAGTTGACCGCTAGCCATACTTTGGGATTACAGTTGGGCAGCCGGGTAGGGGAAACCTGGGGTAAGCAGCCGTGAGCTCCACATAGTCAACGTAACACGTCACCACCAGGAAGGTAACGGTATGAAGTGCAGAAAGATCAACTTTTTCAGATGGTTGCTGGCCATCTTTGGCCTGCTGATCTTGCCGCTTTCAATCGCTCTGGCGAGTTCGGCGCCGCCTTTATCCGGGACCTATCAAGTGGTCCGTCACACCGCAATCGGTGATCGGGTTCACGTGAGCTTGCAAGTTCATCTGGTCAACGGGGAAACACGCGATCTTCACATTGACCGCATGACACTGTGGGACTTTTCCCATCCCGCAAAAGACTCGAGTGCGACCTGCTCCGTCATGCTTCACGGTATGAGCTCGGCAGACGCGGCTGGGGAGTTCACAATTCCCCGGGAAGAGTACCTGCTGTGGAAGCGCGGGGTTCGCCCACGAATCGTCCTGGGAATCGCTGAACCGAACGGACGTCGCAGTTCCGCAGTCGTTCGGCTGAATCTCGCCGCTGGCGGGAAGGGGAACTGACATGCGTACTCGGATCTGGATCGCTCCTCTTCTCGCAATCCTGGTTTTTCCTTTCTGTGCGGTTCGAGTTTCAGTCGCACAATTTACTATCGCGACAGTCGCTGGCGGCGGCCCGAACAATCTGCCTGCGCAACAAGCGAGTGTCGGCTTCGCGCAGAGCATCGCACTCGACAAAGCGGGAAACCTGTACATCGCGGATTCGTATTCCAGCCAGATATTCAAAGTGTCCACGACGGGAACTCTCACGCTGGTGGCTGGCAATGGCACAATGGGCTACTCCGGCGATGGTGGTGCTGCCACCAGCGCCGCTCTGAATCGTCCAGAGGGCATTTTTGTTGACGGCTCCGGCAACATCTTCATCGCCGACACCGACAACTCGGTGATCCGGGAAGTCAGTAACGGACAAATTCAGACTGTCGCCGGCAATTTCGCAGCCGGCCCAGGATATTCCGGAGATGGCGCCGCCGCGACCAGCGCTCAGTTGAATGATCCCTTCGGCGTGTTTGTGGATGGCCAAGGCAACCTCTTCATCGCCGACACGGATAACAATGTGATCCGCGAAGTTCTCGCCAGCAATGGCAACATCCAGACAGTGGCTGGCAATTTCTCGAAGGGCGGAGGCTATTCGGGCAACGGCGGGCTGGCCACCAGCGCGCAACTGGCCGAACCTGAGGGTATATCGGTAGACGCGTTCGGGAACATTTTTATCGCCGATACGCTGAACTCCGTCATTCGTGAAGTCACAGGCGGCACGATCCAGACCGTTGCCGGAACCTACTACGCATGGGCGGACGTCTGCAATTATTCGGGCGACGGTGGCCTGGCTGTTTCGGCACAACTTTGCCTTCCCAACAGCATCTACGTGGACAGTTCCAGCGATGTCTATATCGCGGACACTCAGAATTCCATCATCCGCGAGGTCAGCGGCGGCAATATTCAGCTGATCGCCGGCACGCCGGATGCCACCGGCTATACGGGAAACGGAAGCGCGGCGATAGGGGCGGAACTCAACTATCCGGGCGGCGTTGCTGTGGACGGTGCGGGCGATATCTTTATCGCGGACACGAAGAATTATGTCGTCCGCGAAGTGACCGCCGGCAATATCCAACCGTTCGCCGGCAACAACACACTGGCGTATTCCGGAGATGGAGGGCCGGCAACATCTGCCGCCTTGGATGCTCCCGGAGGCGTCGCTCTCGACAGCGCAGGAAACATCTACATCGCCGACACGAACAGTTCGGTCATTCGGGTGGTGAACACCGGAACTCAGCCTGTCACGATAGCCGGGGTCACCATCCAGCCGGGCGATGTCCAGACCGTAGCTGGCAATGGCCAGTTCTGCACCGTTCCCATACCCGGTGGCTGCGGCGATGGCGGCGCTGCTACCGGCGCACAGCTCAACTTCCCCTACGGAGTGTTTGTAGATAGCTCCGGAAACATTTACATCGCCGACACCGGGCTGCCCGCAACCGAGAGTTCAGTGATTCGAATGGTCAATCCCGCCGGTACGATTCAGACCGTTGTGGGCATGCTTGGGTCAGCCGGCTACGCGGGCGATGGCGGTGCGCCGCTGAACGCGCAGCTCGACAACCCGCAAGGTGTGTTCGTGGACGGATCGGGAGACATTTTCATCGCGGACACGGGCAATTCCGCGCTCCGCATAGCCACAGGCAGCCAATCCCTGACCTTCGCCGGGACGACTATTCCGGCAAACACCATCGTGACTCTCGCCGGGCAACCTCCTGCGGCTTGCGCGGATACCAGCACCGGCTGTGGTGACAACGGCACTGCCACGAGCGCCTCTCTCAATTTCCCCACCGGTGTGGCCGTCGATTCTGCCGGAAACGTCTACATCGCCGACTCACAAGACTCCGTGATCCGCGTGGTGAACTCCAGTTCGCAGAATCCGCTCACGATTGCCGGGACACAAATTCTGCCGGGGGACATTCGGACAGTCGCTGGAACTCTTGGCAGATTCGGTTACACCGGCGACAACGGAGCTCCGACCAGCGCTTTGTTGAATACTCCTTACGACGTATTCGTGGATGCGCTAGGCAACATCTACATCGCCGACAGCGACAATTCCTCCATTCGCGAAGTCGTCGCGGTCTCTGGACTGATCCAGACGATTGCGGGGAATGGCTCCGGAACTGGCGGGTTCTCGGGCGACGGTGGACAAGCCACCAGCGCAGAGCTCAATACGCCGGGAAGCGTGTTCCCCGGCGGTTCTGGGATCTTTCTCGCCGATACCGATAATTCGCGCATCCGGCAGATGATCTCCACCGTAGCTGTGGCTGTAGTGCCCAGTTCGTCCACGCTTGCGCCGGGCGGCACCCAGCAGTATCTGGCGACCGTTTCCGGCACGAGCAATGCCAATGTGGCCTGGCTCGTGAACGGCATGATCGGGGGTAACTCTACAGCAGGCAGGATCTCGCCGCAGGGGCTGTATCAGGCCCCCAGTTCGGCCCCCTCGTCAGCCATTACAGTGAGTGCCGTTTCTGAGGCGGACGGTTTCAGTTCGGGATCCACGCCGGTTTCGATCGCTGTGGCAGGGGTGCCCGCGATCGGCATAAGCACCACACCAGCGGGGGTCACCGTGGTCTACACAGCCGCCAGCCAGAGCTTCACCGCTGCAGTGACCGGCGAGACCAATACGGCGGTGAACTGGCACGTAAACAGTATCGCAGGTGGGAATTCGACGGTCGGCACGATCGACAGCAACGGCAACTACACCGCGCCCGGCACAGTTCCATCGCAACCAGTGGTGATAATTAGTGCTGTCTCACAAGCCGATTCCACCGTCTCCGGGTCTTACCCCGTCACGCTCGTCACCGCGCCGGCTGCGCAATCGCCTGCCCCGCAGACAATCTCTCCCGGGGGATCGGCGACCTTCTCGCTTACACTGAATGCCAACACGGGAAGCCCTCATGATCCGATCACGCTATCGTGTTTGCCGAGCTCGCTGCCTTCGGGTGCATCCTGCAGCTTCTCTCCGATAACCATTACGCCGGGAAGCAGCGCGGTTCCGTTCAGCCTCACGGTAACCGTTCCCTCGTCTGCTGCATCATTGCGCCCGCGGCAAACACTCTGGCCCCGATCGCCTCTCTATCTGGCGCTGACACTTCTGGCAGGAGTGTTGGTCCCGGTTGGCAAGCGGCGCAAGGGCCACATTTTGTGGGTCGGAATGATCGGCCTCTTCCTTTTGGCCATGGTTGCCTGTGGCGGTGGAAGCAGTTCACCCACTACGCCCCCACAGACCTACACGATTAAGGTGCAAGGAACCACGCCCGCACAGTTAACACCGGTGACGATCACCACGGTGAGTCTGACTGTAAAGTAGGCGTGTGTTCGGAGTCTGACCGCCGCAAACGCTGCGCGAACCCTATTTCTTTCCGGATCCCTGCATCAGGAGCGGTCGTACGGTGCCGTTGGGGTAATGGGCGACATCGTGACACACCAGCGTGCAGCTGTTTGCGGTGCGGTTATAGGAAATGGGCATGCCTCCGTTGGGGGCGACAACCTTCAGATCTAAGTTGATCAGACGCTCGCCTGTGACATTGCCGCTCGTCGCCCCCATTCCGTGAGCGGTGTGGCAAGTAGAACAGGAGAATCCGGCGTTGATGTGAAGCGGATGGCTGGCCCAACTGGTCAAACTGTCCACCGTCGAAAGATTGTGACACTTGCCGCACATGGCGTACGGACCGTTCACGCTGAGATCGGGATTGGGGAAAAGATTCGTGATCCTCTGTCCCGGCCCTGGTGCTTGGCTGAATTCGTAGCGCCGCTCCAACAGATGCAGCCATTTTGATCCGTGCGGGCCATTCGGTCCCGTGCCGCCAAACTCGCGGTTGTCGTCAGCATTGTGGCAATCGGTACAGTAAATCTGCTTGCCCATGGGCCGCCCTTGCGTTTGCCCATCCAGCTGGAACATATAGCTAAGCAAACTCGTTTGCGACCACATGCTGCTGCGGGGGTGCAGCACCGGATGGCTTGAGGTCGCTGCGCTCGACATCTGCGGGAGGATGTTCAACGAATCAGCTGCCGTTACCTCGCGCAGCGGCGAATATCCAAACACCGCCTGCGTCTGCTTGCCCGTGCTGGTGCCGTGGCAGCGGAGGCAATTCTCGTATTGATTGACGGCCGGTGTGAGCACGGTTCTTCCATCTGTTGCACTGATGCCAAGCACACCCGCCTGGGAAGGCCTGATGGCGGGCGGCAAGGCCGAATTGAACGATACCGTCTGCTGCGACGCGTGCGGACTGTGGCAGTCAACGCAGGTCGCATGGCGATTGTTGTTCAGCAGCACGCTCTCGCCGGCGTCGTGCAGATTGATTCCAGACGGGAAGGGATGCGAAATTTTGGCGAATTCGGCATACACATTTGCGATGGCCTGCGAAATGTTCGATCCGCCGTTATGACACGTGATGCAGTTCTGCGTAGATGCGTCCATGTTCGGCACAGACGGCTGCGGGCCGCGCAGCAAACGTGCTCCAGCACTGGAATTGTGCGGTATATGGCAGGACAGGCAGGCGTTCTGCGCAACCGTCGAGTAACTGCCCAGCACCGGCGGATTCGCGATGGCGTTCCCGGCAGTGGCGTGGATACTGGTAGACCACTGCGCTAACGGATTATTTTGCCCCCCTACCGTTCGTGGGTTCGGATCGTGGCAGGCCAAGCACATCTGTCCGTTCGAACTGTCGCGCACCAGAAAATTCTTCGAGATCGTATCAATGGCCTGCGAGTGTGGATTGTGGCAACTGGTGCACTCGACATCGCCATTGATCAGTTTCACCGTTTTCAGCGGATCAGCTGTCGTGCCGCTGGCAACCAGCGATGGAACCAGATTCGCGGCATCCACGAGCGGCAGCTTCAGGCTGAACGGATGCGATCCCTGCAGGTTCGAGTGGAAGACATCCTGTGGGTACATACTGCCCGTCATTTGGATCGGCCCGTACGGCTGGGTCTGCCCCACGGCAACCGTACCATCATGACAACTCAGGCACAGGCTGCTGTCTTGCCCCAGGGCCGGCTGCTGCGACACATTATGTAGGGTCGTGCTCGCGTAGGTAGTGTAGGTTTGCGTCGAGAGCGTCTGACTCCACAGCGCTGGGTTTGAATTCTGCACGCCAGAGTGCGGCGCGTGGCAATACATACACGGATCCAGCGGGCCTTTGATCGGCGATGTGCCACTCGGCGAAAGGTTGTGCGAACCCAGCACGTCGGCCGAAGTCTGCGCCAGACCGAACGGCGGCAGAAGAGTTCCCATCAATACTAACGCCAGGGGCAGTCGCCTCATGGCCGATCTCCCTGCGCCTGCTTAGGCAATCCGGAATACTTGTAGACCTGAATCCGCTGGTTAAAAGAATCCACCACGAAAATTCGGTCGTCACGATCAATGAAGAGGCCCGCCGGCAACTGAAACTCACCGTTCCCGGTCCCCCGTCCGCCAAAGTAGTAAAGGAGCCTCCCCTGCCGGTCAAAAACCTGTACGATTCCCCACAGCCCCTCCACCACATACAAATGTCCTTCGGAGTCGATGCCGATTCCCTTGGGCCGATAAACCGCCCCGCTCGTGTCTCCCACCTGTCCGATCGATGCCTGAAACGCACCGGAGCGGTCTAGAAACTGGACCCGAAAATTCATGGCGTCCACCACGAACAGGTCCTGATCTTTCACCAGCAATTCGGTGGGAAGGTTGAATTCCGCGTCTCCCCCGCCCTGCCCCCCGATGCTCTTCAGCACGCTGCCATCCATGTCGAGCACGAAAATCTTGTCGCGAAGCGTGTCAGTAATGTAAATCCTCTGCGCCGCCGAATCCACCGCGATGCCCGTCGGCCGTTTGAAATATCCCTCGCCGCCTTTCAGGCTGCCGATCGTCCGCCGGAATTTTCCACTGGGATCGAAAACAAAGATCTTCCCCGCCTCCGAGTCGGTCACATAAATGTTGTCCCGGGCATCCAGCGCGATGCACTGCGGCGTGCGCATCGGGTCTTTGTCTTTGTCCTTATCGCGCCGCTGGATGAATTTGTATTTGTGATTGTCGAAGTCGAAGATATGTATCCCGTTCGCTCCGGGGTCAGAAACGATGGCGCGGCCCTTCGAATCCACCACGATGCCGTAAGGCCGCACGAGATGCGGATGATCCGGCTCGCCCACCACCACGTCCACCAGCTTGGTGAAAAAACTCCGCTTGCCCTCAACTTCTTTCTCGGAGCTGAAGCTGCGTTCCCAGTGCAGTTTCCGCCCGCCATCCAGCAACAGATCAGGGGGAGGCGGTTCAACCGTCTTCTCCTTCTGGATCTTCGCAGCCCACGCGGCGGTCGCCACCAGCAGAACCGTCCATGCCAGGCCCGACCCGATCCGCAGAAACCTCGCCGCTTGTCTCAGAAGAAGTTGAACCATCGCGACAACCCAACGTAATAGGACGTTACCATAACGGGCGTCGTGCCGGTGAGGCCTAAGTTCTGTGTCAAACGCGTGTATCCGCCATTCAAGAAGACTTTTCTAAGCCGGTACTGAAATAGCCCGTTGACCACCGTGTTATTCGTATAAGTCGAAAGCACCGGATTGATCGTGCTGCCGTTCGACTTCGCAAACGCCACGCTGACCGTCAGCCTCCGCAGCGGCGAGGCGCCCAGGCCGCCACCCCATCCCGTTGACTTGAACGTCGAAAAAGTGCTGCCTGCCAGCACCTGCGAAGGCAGTGTAGTCGTCACTGGCACCAGCCCTGTCGCCGTAAAGATCGCCAGTCCGTCAGACTTGCCATAGAACGCGTTGAAGGCATAGCTGCGGTAGAACACTGTCGTAAAAACCCGGTTGGCCGAGCTCGTCGTTCCCGAGTTTGTGATCCCGCTGTGCGCTCCGCTATAACCCACCATGAACTGGGAATGATCACCCAACCGCTTCTGCAGGCTGGCCAGATAGCTATACGAAGAAGATGTGTACACCAGCAACGCCGTCTCCACGTTCTGCGCGTAGCTGAGGTTCCCGCTGATATTCCAGCCCTCGTATTTATGGTTGTACGTCAGCGTGCCGACAAAACCGAGACCGGTGTTACTTTCCTGCTGCGCCGTGTCCACCACTCCCAGCGAGAACGCGAGTCCTTTCAGGATCGAGTGATCGAAGTTGAAATTTGCGCTGCCGGCAAACTGCGTCGCCGAATAACTTTGACCCAGAAATGTCTGATACTGATGATTTACATCGGCATGGATGCTCAGATTCTTCAGAAGCTGGTAATAAGCATCGGTTCCCACGAGGAAGGAACTGTAACTGCCCAGGCTTTTCAGATCAACCGGCGCACCCGTATTCAGTACAGACTCCGGAATGCTTCCCAGAAGGCTGTCATTGTAGGTCGCGGTAAAAGACTCTCCGAATTTAGTTGTCGGATGAAAATTGGCGTTTGCATTGACCGAATTTGATGCGCTGGAGTTGCTGCTCGAGGAAGAGTCCTCATAATGGTAACTGTAGCCGACGTGCGTGAAGTTGGCGCTAAGATTCCCGGTAAACGGAAGCGCATGCTGCGCCGTGGCTCCAAAGTTGTTGGTCGAACCGGTGGAGTGAATCTCGCCTTCCGTCGGATTGGTGAAATTTGCCAAGCTTGAATCTGTATCGCGATGCGTAAACTGACCGCCCAGCCGCCAACCGTCAATCTTGTAGTTCGAAACCAGGATCAGCGTGCGGTCGCTCTCGGAGTTGCTCCCCTCTTCGCCGAGAATGGAGCTGTCCGTGCCATTCATCGAATAACTCGCGCTAAAGGTTGGCCAGTCTGGAACGAACGCGCTCCAGCCCACGCCAAAGTTCTGCGTGTTACTATGCGTGGCCAACCCGATGCTCGAGCCGGGCACCCCGAATTCTCCCGTATTGTTGTACGAGCGGGCAAATGAAACCGATGCCGGGAAGTTGGTCCCGTTGAACAGATTGACGCTGGCGTTGACGCCGCTGGCATTGGTCAGGCTGCCAAAGGTCGAGTCGGACTGCACGCGGTTGTAGAAAGGGCTGACGCTGAAGTTCAGGAAATTGGGATTATAGTAACTGCCCGTCAGATTGGCGTTGCCAGTGAACCCGGTCCCGTGCGAGGACTCTCCTTGATCAATCGATCCGCCGTAATTGAACCCGAGATTGCCGCTCAGGTCGGTGCGCAGGTAATCCCCCACGCTCAACTGAGCAGCCGCCGGCAGCGCCAGCAGAGCAAATCCGGGCAGCGCCCGGCACGCTTTGCGAATCCCCTTCCACAGTGACCGCATTCCCCACCTTGTTTCCGCCCTCCTGAACCAGCGCGCCCGTAACGGTACCGGCGCCGCGCTGGCCCATTCAATCACAGGACCTCAATCTTGGCTGTCTTGCGCAGCTTCTTATCTAATTCAGCGCGAACCTGGTCGGTCTTGCTCTTCTGCAGGTCGGTGATTAGCTTCGCTTTCACTTCCTCGAACGGAGCCTTCCCCGCCGGAATGTGTGCATTCAGGCGAAACAGCGTATAGGCCGGCCCCATCTGAATAAGATCGCTGACCTGTCCCGGCTTCATCTTCAGCGCCGCCTCGACCACCGGAGGAGGCAACTTGTCGCGTTCCACCGCCTTGCGGTCGCCCATGTTCACGTGCCAATCGTCTTCCGAGATTTTTTCCGCCAGCAGCCCGAACTCCTGGTAGCTCTTGGTCGCTTTGGCCTGCTGGATAGCGGTGTTTGCTTTTTTCTTGGCTTCCTGCTGCGCATCCGCGTTGGCGTCCGGCGGGGGAACGATCGAGATGGTCTGAATGCTGAACATCTCGGGATGCTCGAACTGCTTCGAATTGGCGTTGTAATAGGAGCGCGCCGCCGCTTCCGTCACCCTCGACTTGTCGTTGACTTCCGACTTCAGCATCTCTTCAATCAATAATGACCGGCGGATTTTCTCTTTCAGCAGCGCCTGCGAGCCGTGCACTTCCGCCTGCAGCACCTGGTTGTATTCCTGCTCGGTCGGAAACTGCCTGCGGAATTCCACTTCCGCCTTCTTCAACCGCTCCGGCGCTACCGTGCGTTTCTCCTTCAACGCCTCCTGGTAAAGCAGTTCCTCGAAGATGATCATGTCGAGCGCGCCCTTGCGCATCTCCGGCTCCATGGATTTTGGGACGCCGTTGTGAATCTGGGCGTAGGGGAAGATGGTTTGCATCTCGCGCATCAAGTCGCGGTCGGTCAGGATCGCTCCATTCACCCTGGCCACCGGATGGCCCGAGGGTACGGGAAACACCACCTTTTCCTGCCCGGCGTTGGATGGCGCGCCATTGTTCGCCACAGCGGCTGCGGGCAGCGTGGGCGCGTGCGACGCCACGACCTGCGCCCTGCCTGCCATCGCTGTTGCCAGCAACATCGCGCCAATTTTGAGTAACCGCCTCATGATTTCCTTCCTCTCCATTCCTGCTCTCGAAAAGCGGGGGAGAGAAACTTCCTCTCCCCCCACTAGAAAACAACTTAGTACTGTGTGGTTACGCCGCTGATACCGAAGTACTCGTTCGCGGTATCAAAGTGGCACTGACGGCAGAACTGCGTGGTTGAATTGGCCGTCTTCGCATTGGGCGCGGGCGTACCCGGGTTGTAAGGCGAGTTGACGAAGAAGTACGTCGGATAGGTTCCCGTGCCGATGCTCGAACCCGTCATCTTGGCCGGGCCACCGGGGAACTTCGCAGGGCCTATGTAGACGTACATCTGGTGCTGGTTGTGGCAGGTGGTGCAGGTAATGAATGCGCCGGAAGCATCAACGGCGCCGTTGGGCAGGGCAACTCCGTACTCCCACGGAGTGCCGGCGATCGCCGGATAACCGTAGGCGTTGTTGAAGTTGGCATAGGCGCCATTCGGAACGATGCTGCTGATTTTGCCGGCGGCCACGGTGATGACCAGCGGAGTGGTAGTGGCGTTGTTCGTCCACACGCCAACATTCGCCAGAGTGGCATTGGTTCCCACCGGGTGATCGTTCAGATAGCCGGAGGTGTTGCCGTTGCCGCTATCGTTGCCGAGCAGCGTCGGGATCGAACGGCCTCCGTACACGCCCCCAGGCAGCAGGCCCATTCTCTGCTCCCACGATTGGCCATTCATCATCTGACCTTTCGCAACCACGCCGTCATGGCAGGCCAGGCACATCATGATGCCTTCCAGTTCAGCGGTGTTGGTCGTGTAGGCAGCGGTCTGGCTGGGCAGAAGCTCCACAGTTCCGTTGCCCAAGGTCAACTGATAGCCGAACAGCGGGGTAACGTCCTGGCCGAACAGAGCGACGCTACCGGAATTAGGATCGTTGAACGCGATGGCGTTGTTGGCAACGTTGCCGCCGCCGCCTGCCGCGCCGCTGTGCGGGGCGTGGCAGCCTGCGCAACCACGTCCGCCGTTCTGGTGGGCGCCGAGAATGTCGTATCCTTGCAAGCCGGTGCCCGAGGTGTAGGTCTGTGCCGCTGCCAGACCGGCAGCGATCAGAACCACGAACATTGCTAACATTAGCTTTTTCATGACTATTTGAATCCTCCTGTTTTGTAACAGCTGTTACCTCTACCTCTACTTATCTATTGCCTACCTCGTTTGCTGCCCGGAGCCGATTTTCACCGGCCCCGGTTTGGCCATTTGCGCGAACAGCCAAACTCTATTGCGGCTTCTCCGCCGCAGAACCTGGGGGGGGAGCAGGAACCGCATGGTTAGCGGCACCGGTCTTTTGTTCCGGCTTCGCCTCAGGCTTCCCCGATTTCTTGTCCGCCTCCGCTTTGCGCCTTGCCAATTCCGCCCGCGTCTCGTCATCGGTGAAGTAGCGGAACATCTGCACGCGTCCGGGATACTCCTCGGACGCGAAAATCCGGTTGTTCTTGTCAATGTAAAGGCCGGTCACCGTGCGGAACTGCCCCGGAAACAGGCCGTGCCCGCCCATCCACATCAGAAGCCGCCCGTCCTGCGTGTAGCACTGCAGGATGTCCTGCACGGAATCGGCGATCCAGACATGGCCGTCGGAGTCGATCGCGATCCCCTTCGGCTTGGAGAAATACCCCGGACGGTCACCCGCTTTGCCCCACGTGCGAATGAAGTTGCCGTCGGCATCGAATACCTCGACGCGGCTGTTGAACATGTCGGTGACGTAGAGATTGTTGTCGGCGTCGAGCGCAACGTTGGTCGGTACGGAGAACTGTCCGGCCTCGGTCTGCGTGTGCTTCTTACCGGCGGTGCCAATGGTGCGAAGCAGGTTCAGGTTGTCGGCGTCGTAGACCATGACCTGATCGCGTCCGGCGTCAGCCACATAGAGGAAGCGGTTCTCGTTGTCCACCGCCATGCCGCCCGGATCAACGAGGCCGCCTTCGGTGATTGAGCCCTCAATCTTGTGGTTCTTGTCGAAAACCACGACGCGATGGAACTTGGTATCGGAAACAAAGAGACGATCGGAATCATCAATGGCCAGGCCGATGATGTCGCCGAAGCGCGCATTGGCGCCGTTCTTGATCATCTGCAGATCTTTGGTTTCGGTGTTGAAAATGAACACCGCGCCCACCTTGCCGTCCGCCACGTAGAGATTGCCTTTGGAGTCCACCGTCATGCCGTAGGGCGTCCACAGGGCAAAGACCGGCTTGTCGGCGGCTCTCTGCTCGGCGGTTTCGCCGCCCGCCATGCGGTCCATCCACGAACTCTTCTTCTTGGTCTGAGTTTCGACTTTATCGCAGCAGAAGTAGTTGAGGTACTTGAGCCGCGGCGGAGCCGGCGGATTCGGCCACACCAGCTTCGAGTAATCGATCAATTCGAGTACATTCTTTTGCGCTGGCGTCTCGTCTTTTTTCTTCTTCTTGTCGGCGTAAAGTGGGGAGGGCGTCATCAGACCCACGCAGAACAGCAACCCGGTCAGCGTTGCCGTAAGGCGCAGGAGCGCGTGTTTGGATGGCGTCGTCATTTTGTGGTCCCACCTTGCGCTTGCGGAGCCGCCGGTGCTGCCGGCTTTGTGCCTTGCGGGCTGTTCTGCGGCGTTCCGGGCTGTCCCGCCGGCCCCGCGGGGCCAAGCATCTCCGAATGACAGGTCATGCAAAACTGCATATTGTTCGGCTGATCCTTTACCAGCATCCCGGCATTCGCCCCCGAATGCGGCTGATGACAGGTCAGGCAGTTGATTTGCTTCACCACCGAGGTGCCCGGCATCGTCGTGTCAATCACGGGGTGCTTGTCCACCGGGTGCCCGTGGCCGTACTGAATGGGCAGCAGGATCACTTTCCGGAAGTAGTCTTCGGGTAGCTTCACTTTGCCGTCGAAGATGGTCACGAGATGTTCGGCTTCCAGCTTCTGCGGATTCGACTCTGGACCATGGCACTCGAGGCAGAGCTTGTTGGTGCTGGCGGCACGCAGCAGGTGATCATTGCTGCCGCCATGCGGCTCATGACAGGTCGCACAGCCTTGCACGAATGCCGGCTGATGCAGGACCGCTTTCTTCATCTGGTCAGCCTGATCCGCGTGGCAGGCAAGACAAGCCTGCACGGGATTCGGCTGCAGGAAGCCGGGAGACTTTCCCGCATGCGGGTTGTGGCAGGCAACGCATTCGCCCGCGGCGCCCGGATGCTGCACCTTCGCCTTCTCGATCTGTTCGGCCTTGTCCGAGTGGCAGGTCAGGCAGAGTGCCCGGCTGTCAGTGTTGGTCAGGACGACCTTCCCGTCCTTGGCCTGCTGGTGGCAGCTGTCGCACATCTTGTTTTCGAAGGGATTGTGCAGGAATGCCTGCATCAGCTTGGGCTTCGCTGACTGGTGAGGATCGTGGCATTGCAGGCAGTTGGCCGCCCCGAACGGCTGGCCCAAGTGCGACTTCTGCAGGCCGGCATCTTTCGGGTCGTGGCAGTCCACGCAAAGCGCCGGGACATCTTTCTTTAGGTGCGCCTCAAACTCGATCTTCCCCCGAGCGCCGTTCTTGTGCGTCACGTGGCAGGTGTCGCATCCCATGTCCAGAGCGGCGTGGCGGCTGCCGTCCTTCGGCGTGTTCAGGCCGATGTTGTGGCAGGCCAGACAGAGATTCTCGTCTCTGGTCGCCCCGGAGGTCGCTTTCAGTAACTGATTGGGTTTGGCCGACTGGTGCGGATCATGGCACTTCACGCAGTCCCGAACCGCCGGAGGGTGCATCGTCTGTCCGGCTTGGACCTTCTTGTCGTCGTGGCAGCTGAGGCAGAGGGCCTGGGTGGTGGTGGTCGTGAGCTTTACCCGGGTGACGTCGCGGTTGACCCGGACTTCGTGACAGCTCATACACCCCATGGCAATTGCGGAGTGGACCGCCTTCCCTTTGCTTTTGTCCTCGTGGCACTCCAGGCACTTCGCCGCATCCACATTCTTGTCGAGCGGGACCGGGTGGGTCTTGGCCCCCGCCGGCGCAACTGCCAGTCCAAGGATGCAAACCGCCAACTGCAGCAATCTGGGGAGGGCTTGCCCGAAGGTTACTTCCGGGATCCGGAGAGTGCGACTTGGGAACTCTGGGACCATGACCGCCTGTACTTGTGCACGATGGTCTCCTTATTGAGGCAAAAGTTCGCAGCCCCTATGGAAACTGTAACTTATTACAAAAGAGCAAGTTAGGTCCATACCGGGAGATGTCGCTAATTTCCACAGGGTATGACCTCTGGACCAGAATGGGCCTTCTGCCCCACTGCACTGGTGAAATGCCGCATCTCGTCGGAAGCATTTAGTGATTGCAATCACGCGCTTTCCGCAGTGGGTGAAATCGCATCGGGGAGCCGCAAAGATGAGTGTTATGGCTCATCGGACACAGCTGCGAAAACCGGAGGCTGATTGCAACGCATTGAAGGCAAAGAAATTGGAGGACGTTCGCCGGGTTGGCGCGGAACGTGCACTGAAGAGGCTGAGACGAGGAAAGCTATGGCCCTGTCACTTCGCGCTGGATCCCGAAAAACCTGGCAGACCCTGAGTTCGATTAAGACCGGCGTTGTTCTGATCATTCTGGTCGTCATCTTCTCGGCGGCAGGAACGGTGATCCTGCAGCGTCCGATGACCGATCCCGACGACATGCAGCGCGCCTACTCCCCGGCCATGCTGCGCATCCTCGATGCCACCGGACTCAGTGATGTCTTCCACGCCCGCTGGTTCGTCGCCCTGATGGTGCTGGTGAGCCTATGCATCATCGCCGCCTCGGTGGAGCGGTTCCCCAACGCCTGGCGATATTTCTCTCGTCCGTACAAGAGTCCCGACGAGAACTTCCGCAAGTTCCTGCCCACGCACGCACAGATTCCGATCAATGATGAAGAGCAGGGGCTGGGCGCGGCGGAGCGGGCTTTCCGTAAACTCGGGCTGAAGTCGGAGAGGATCGTCCGGCCCAATAGTTTCTCGCTGTTCTCCGAGCGCAACCGCATCTCGGAGATGGCCGTCTACATCGTGCATGCCAGCCTGCTGCTGATCTTTCTGGGAGGCATCGTGGACGCGCTCTATGGCTGGCGCGGATTCCTGATGCTGAGTCCCGGCAGCGCGAGCAGTCAGCTGGAAATGAAAAGCGGCGCCAGCCGAACTCTTCCCTTCTCGATCCGCTGCGACGCAGCGGGCGAGGATACTTACGCCGACGGCTCGCCGAAGCGTTATTGGTCGAAGCTGGCTGTTGTGGACAATGGACGCGAGGTCCAGCGCAAGGAGATCGTGGTCAACGACCCTCTCGTCTACCAGGGAGTGCGCTTCTATCAAGCAAGCTACGGCCAGACCGGGAAGCTCGACCAGTTGATTCTCACGGCAACGCCGGCGAAAGGCACGACCCGCACTCCGCAGGAAATCTCCCTGAAGTTGAATGAGCCCAAGGCCCTCGACGCCGACACCACCGTGCAACTGGTGGAGTTTATTCCAGACTATGTGGTGCAGGACGGGCGTGTGTACGCTCGCAGCAATGACGTGGACAATCCTGCAGTCCACATGATCGTCGCTTCCAAGAAAGCTAACAGCAGCGTCAACGTTTGGCTGCCGGAGATTCCCGGGATCGCCGAGAATGCATCCTCCCCCTACACCTTCCAGCCCAAGGATCTCAAGACGGGCGTCTTCACCGGCCTCGAGGTTTCGCATGAGCCCGGCCAGTGGTCGGTTTGGGCCGGGGTGCTGCTGATGGCCCTGGGCCTGACCTTTGTTTTCTACGTGTCTCATGTGCGTTTCTGGGCGGTCCCGGTCACGGACATGAACGGACGCCCGGCGCTCTGGTTGGGCGGCACGGCCAACCGCAATCGCGACGCGTTCGAACAGAGATTCAAACGACTGGTAGAAGAGATTCAGAAGGAATTGAAGCCCGCCCCGGTGGTCGCACGGGAGCAGAGGGCCACAATTACCGCCGGAAGGTAGTCCGGCCACGGAGGTTTGCACATGTCACGAGCAAGAGCAGAACAGCATCCCGCAACCGGCACGACCCTGATCGTCTTGGTCGGCCTGAGTATGGCGTTCCTGCTGTTCATGGCGTTCTTGAATGTGGTGAAGACCGGCAACATCCTGAACGAATCCAACCTGCTGTATGCGGCGCTGATCTTCTACGCCGGCGCCGGCGCGTTGTATCTGGGCTTTGGCGTGACCGCAACCGATTCGTACATCAAGTTCGCGTCTCTGGCCACCTGGGCCGGACTGGTCGCCAACACGGGAGCGGTGGCCCACCGTTGGTACGAGGCGGGCCATCCCCCGTTCGCCAGCATCTACGAAATGCTGCTGAGTTTCGTATGGACTCTGGCCGCGCTGACGCTGATCGCAGAAAAACGCTACGGCGTGAAGGTGATCGGCACGGTGACCATGCCGGTCGCGATTGTCGGCGTCATATTGATGCAGCTTCTACCCAGCGAAGTCCGGCCGCTCGTACCGGCACTGCAATCCACCTGGCTGCACGTGCACGTGACGCTGGCCATGCTGGCTTATGCGGCCTGCGCCCTGAGCTTCGCACTGGCCATGATGTTCCTGATTCAGGACAAAATGAAGACCGAGACCTTCTTGGCCGCGACTAGCGTGTTCACGGTGGGAATCTATGCCGGCGTCCTGCTGCGCTTCGAAAAGTGGGGCGGACTCAACGTGGTGGCCTGGGACGCCGAGAACAAGAGCGAAATGTTCATTTCGCGCGGCGTCCGGCTGTTTGTGACCATCCCGGACCTGGGCTGGATGATGTTGCTGGTCTTCGCCGCGGTGGCCGCGCCGCTGGTCCTTTATATTCTGTCCCGCGTGAGGAAGAATGAGAGCTTGCTGGCGATTGCCAATCGCGCGGTCTTCATCAGTATTCTGCTCCAAACCCTGGCGCTGGTTTTCTTCCTGCTGCGAGCAAACAACGGGCGTTATCCCTCGCTCGACGCAGAAGGTCTGTATCCCACGACCCTGGCAGCGAGTCCGTTTATCCTGTCGGCGCTGGTGGGCGGGATTTTCGCCAACCTGCTTTACCTGCTGCTCCTGTGGCGGCGCGAGGATCTCGAGAGACTTTTGCCCGACGCGGACGCGCTCGACCGAATTACGTACAAGACCATTTGCATCGCCTTCCCCCTGCTTACCCTGATGATCGCGGCCGGCGCCTTCTGGGCCAACCGGGCCTGGGGTTCCTACTGGAACTGGGATCCCAAAGAGACATGGGCCGCGATTACCTGGCTCGTGTACGCTGGCTACTTGCATATGCGCATCACGCGCGGCTGGCGCGGACGGCGAGCTGCTTACTTCGCCATCCTGGGGTTTGCTGTGGTGATGTTCACTTTCTTCGGCGTGACGTACCTTCTACCTGGATTGCACGCATATGCCTGAGCCCGTTCGGGAGCTGATCAATCCGGAGATCGCGGAGACGGCCCATAGGGCCGCCCCTGTGTCTTCGCGGAGAAGCTTCTTCAGCACCGAGTACTCAAGCTCTTCCTCGATGAGGGAAGCTGTTTCTCCTGAGCTTTCCGGCGATGCTGGGGCCGAAAAAGGCGCCCGGCCGGAAGATCCCGACCTGCCCTGGCTGCGCATCAACTGGGAGATCAAGGCGCTGGTGCCGATCGCGATTGTTCTGCTGGGCGGAATGCTGCTGTTCCTTCTGGCTACACTCTCCTGGCGCGACCCCGAACGGCATTTCGTGTTGCTGGTGGCCGGCGCAGGCGCGGTTGCGATCTGCGGCGCTTTTCTGGTGGCCCTCACCTATCTGATTCAGCGCCCGATGGTCGAACTGCAGGAAAAGATCGCGCGGTTGGGGGCGGGCGACCTGAGCGTGGCCGTGAGCTTCGCTCACCGCAACGATGAGATCGGAGACCTGGGCCGGAACTTCAATTCCATGGTGCGGCAGCTACGCGAATCCCAGGAGGAAATCGAACGTCTGCACCGCACTCAGATGTCCCGGGCGGAGCACCTGGCAACTCTAGGCGAACTGGCCACCGGACTGGCGCACGAGATCCGCAATCCGCTGGCAGGAATTGCCGGCGTGTTCGAAATTGTAGGCCGCGACCTCCCCACCACGAGCCCGGCGCAGGCCGTGGTCAGGGAGGTTCATCAAGAAATTGGGCGCATCAATCACATTGTGACCGACCTCCTGCAAACCGCGCGGCCACATCCGCCTACGGTACGCAAGAGCGATCTGAACGTCACGATCGAGCATGCCGTCATGCTGGGGCGCCAGCAGGCGCTGGCGAAGTCGGTGGACATCAAGCTGCAGACGGATCCTTCCCTGCCTGAAGTCGAGCACGACAGTGATCAGATTCACCAGGTGCTGCTCAACCTGCTGCTCAACTCCCTGCAGGCCATTGACACTAACGGAAAAATAACGGTGACGGTGAAGCCGCAGGGAAAGATGGCGGCCGTGGAAGTGGCTGACAATGGACACGGCATCCCGCCCGAGCACCTGCCCAATATCTTCCGGCCGTTCTACACGACCAAGGGAGACGGCACGGGACTCGGCTTGTCGCTGGCCCGCCGCATCGTAGAAGACCACCACGGCCGCATTGACGTCACCAGCGCTGTCGGCCAGGGAACCACATTCGCCGTCCTGCTGCCGCTCCAGCGCGCCACCACCCCGGCCTAGGCCTCTAAGCTTGTCCCCGGAAGGCTTGCAGCGCAACCTGCTCGTCGCTGTAAATTTCGAACAGGGTGTTCAGCCGGGTGATCTGAAGAAGATTCTGTACGTGCTTGTTGGCATGGACAAGCTTCATCTCGCCTCCCCTCTGCCTCACCGAGCTGTAACAGCGAACCAGTTCGCCCATGCCGTCGCTGTCAATGAAATCCACGCCCGCGAGATTGAGCAGGAATTTCCTGTGGCCGTTGCCGGACATGACGTAGATCAGGTCACGGAGTTGTGTGCGACTATCACGCAACGTGAGCCTCCCAACTGCGTCCACGACAATGATTCGGTTAATCTCTCGTGTAGTGATTTGAAAACCCATGGCGAGTTTGCAAGATCCTGTTTTCGCGCGGATTATATCGCTCGATTCAGCTTTCAACAACCGCATCATCCACCCCACAGGCCCGATCACTCATTGAGAAACGGCCGGCTGCGCGCTGGGACTTCCGGCAGGTGTTGTACAATCCCTCCCCAATCGCATTTACTTCCGAAGGAGCAGGCTGCCCAATGGAGCCGATAGGGTCCGAGCATTCACCGGCCGCCAATTACGGTTTGCGCGGGGGAATCCTTTCTCCGATGGAAACGCTGGCGCAGTCAGTTTCCACCATGGCGCCGACCACCACGCCGGCGGCTACGATTCCGTTGGTCTGCGCGCTAGCGGGAAACGGGACTTGGCTCGCGTATGCCCTCGCTACCATTGCGATCCTTCTGGTGGCTCTCTGCATTGCGCGTTTCGCGCGGCATTCGGCGTCTCCCGGATCGCTGTACACCTACGCGTCCGACACCTTGCCTCGGTGGCTCTCTGCCACCGTAGCCTGGAGTCTTCTGCTCGCCTACGTGGCCACGGGATCGAGTGTCATTGGCGGTTTCTATCACTATGCCAACCTGCTGCTGCGCGACGCCACCGGGCACGTCTTCTCTGCAGTGTTTCTGGCGCTGCTGGTCACGGGCGTCTCCATCTGGATCGCTTATCGCGACGTGAAGATTTCCGCTCGCCTCATGCTGTGGATCGAAGCTGCCTCGGTCTCGGTGATTGTGATCGTGGTGGCTTTACTGCTGGTGCATCAAGGGAGGCACTGGGATTGGGATCAACTTCGTCTGCGCGGAGTGACCGGGAGCGGGGTCCGGCTCGGCCTGGTGCTGGCGCTGTTCAGTTTTGTGGGCTTTGAGAGTGCGACGACCCTGGGCGCTGAGGCTCGCAATCCGCTGAAGACGATTCCGCGCGCGGTGATTCAGAGCTCCGTGCTTGCCGGGGCGTTCTTCACCATTTGCGCTTATGCGGAGGTGCTCGGCTTCCACACGGTGGGGCAGGACCTTGGTGCCAGCCAGGCTCCAATGTACGTGCTGGCGCGGGTGGGCGGAGTACCCGTCCTGGGGTTGCTGATTGACATCGGCGCCTTGGTGAGCCTGTTTGCCGGCACCCTGGCCTGCATCACGGCCGCCGCCCGCGTGCTGTTGCGCATGGCGCACGACGGACTGGCGCATGACTGGTTCCGCACCACTCACGCCCACAACCGGACTCCGAGCCGCGCGGTCGTAGTTACCGGCATCGCGGCCGTGCTCCCGGTGGCTGTGCTGGCCGCTCGCGGCGCCAGCGGCTTGGACGTGTACGGCTGGCTGGGCTCGCTGGCAACCTACGGTTTCATCGTGGCTTACGCCCTGGTCTGCATGGCCTTGCCGCGCTATTTGCGGCAGCACGGCACATTCAGACCCGGCGTGCAGATCGTTCCCGGCCTGGCTGCCGCAGCCATGTTGTTAGCCCTGATCGGAAATCTCTATCCCGTGCCGGAAGGCCCCTACGGGAAACTCCCGTACATCTTTGTCGGGTATCTGACTGCCGGACTCGGATGGTTTCTGGTGCGTGCCAGGAGCAAAAGGGCAGCCCTGGCGGAGAGCATAGAGCCGGTTGAGCCGTAGAAGCCGAGCCGTAAAATCCGGCCCCCGGAGCCGCGCCATAAAAATTACTGATTCCGCTCAAAAGAATTTTCATTGGGCCCCCGGCTTTCGCTTTCGCCGCAGTTGGCGTACATTGGCGGCATAGTTTCCAGCCAAAACGCGGAGCCAACCAGCTCTGCAAAACATTTGTACAAGTTGTAGATGGTGGCGTGCGGCCGCAATGGCTGTAGTGGATTTGTGTTTTTCTACATAGAGCCCTGACGAGGTATTCGCAATGTTGAAGAAAATGAACCCTGTCGTTTTCTTACTGGCTGTTTCCCTTTCGATGCTCACGCAGTTCACCTTGTCCGCGGTGGCGCAGCAAACCCTGGGCGGCATCACCGGCACCGTAACCGACTCGAGCGGCAGCGTATTGCCCGACACCACTGTCACCATCGTTGGCGATCAGACCAAGCTGACACGCACGCTAAAAACCAACGGCAGCGGCGCTTACGATTTTGTCAACTTGCCCATCGGCACTTATACGCTCACGGTCACCCATGAGGGATTCCAAACCGAGAAGGTGCCCTCCATCCTGGTGCAGGCCAATCGCACCGCAACTTTGAACGTCGCCTTGAAAGTCGGCCAGGTCGGCACCACTATCGAAGTGCAGGCCGCGCCTGCTATGAACGCCGTGGACACCACGAACGGCTACGTGCTGGAAGAGCAGCAAATCCAGGCCGTACCCTTGCCCACGGGCAGTTTCACGGGACTGGCTATTCTTTCTCCCGGAGTGAGCGCGGAATTGGGCGGTGGAACCGGCGTCAACACCGGCTTGGGCAACCAGCCCATCTGGGCCAACGGCCAGCGCGACACCAGCAATACATTCCTGCTCAATGGCGTGGACGCCAGCAACCTGTTCAACGGCAAGAGCACCAGCCAGGTGGCCTCGGCTCGCATTGTCAACAATACCGGCGTGGCCAATGCCGCCAGCACCAGCGCCGCTCCCATTCAAAGCACGGCGTCGGTTTATCTTGCGGTTGGTCAAGCCTTGCCCACGCCGGCTCCCGAAACCGTTCAAGAACTGCGCGTGAACACTTCCATGTACGACGCGCAGCAGGGCTCGACCAGCGGCGCGCATATTGACATGAGCACCGCCACGGGAACGAACTCCATTCACGGAGAACTGTACGCGCATCGCGGCACCGACTGGCTGAACGCCGCGCCCTTCTTCAACAAGCAGGATCCCAACCTTCCCGCCAACGACAAAGTGCCGCAGTTGCATCGCTACACCGCCGGCGGTGCGCTGGGCGGAGCCCTCATCAAAGACAAATTATTCGGATTCGTCAGCTACCAGCACATTCACTCGTCCGACCAGGAAATCGGCCTGTCGCGCATGCTGGTTCCGTCCTTGCTCACCGACGACCGCTCGCCCCAGGCTCTGGCTAACATTTCGAACTTGATCTGGGGAACGAGCCTCACCGGAAACGGCGATGTCAGCCCGGTTGCGGTCCAACTCCTTCAGGCCAAACTACCCAACGGCCAGTACCTGATTCCATCGGCGGACGGCCAGATCCCGACGCCCAGTTTCCCGGAAAACGCCATCAGCCCGGGCACCGCCTATTTCATATCCGATCAGGCGGTGGCCAACCTGGATTGGAACAAGAGCACCAAGGACACGCTCTCGGCCAAGTATTACTACCAGCACGATCCCAGCCTCGCACCCTACGCCTATTCGAACGTCGCCGGTTTTGCCCAGAATCTGGACGCGGGCAGTCAGGTGGCCTCTCTCACCAATACCCAGACGCTCAGGCCCAACCTGAGTGTCACGGAAGTGCTCGGCATTCTGCGCGAGAAGGTTTACAGCACGATTGCACAGCCCTTCACGCCCCAGCAGTTCAACATCAACACCTTCGGCTCTACCTACTTTCCAGGCATCACCATCGTGGATCCGCTCGGCTTAAGCAGCCCAATCTCGAATCCGGGAGTCGGTCCGTCTTGTCCCGCAAGCAACGCGTGTCCTGTTACCAACCTTCAATTTCTAACTATCGGCCAGGGCGCGGCTTCGCAAGGCGCGTTTACCGGAGTTTTCCAGAACCGCATCATGCCCTCCGCGAACGCGATCTGGATGCGCGGGCGGCATACCGTGACTTTTGGCGGCAGCTACTCCTACACACAACTCAACGCGCGCGACGAACGGACCAATCAAGGCATCATTTCCACCGCAGATTTTTCTCAGTTCCTTCAGGGGTTTGTTACCACCAACGATGACTTCACCACCACCAAGTTCTTGCAGGGCAATGCCAACCGCTACTATCGCGCCGGACAGTTAGGCGCTTACATTCAGGACAAATTTCAGTTGCGATCGAACCTCAGCCTGACCGCTGGCCTGCGCTACGACTGGGACGGCGGCCTCACCGAAAAATACGGCCGTATCTTTAATTTCGACCCTTCGATGTACTCTTACAATGCCGCCGCTGACACCCTCACTTCGAACGGTTTCATCATCGCCGGCAACAACAACCTGTTTCCCACCAAGGGTGTCAGCAACACCACGCTCACCGGACGCCAGTGGGGATTTGCTCCGCGAGTCGGCGCCGCCTGGAGTCCGCGACGATTTGACGACAAGGTCGTGATCCGTGCCGGCATGGGCATGTATTACGACCGCGGCGAACTGTTCTCTTATCTTTCTCCGGGCTTCGCCGAAGGCGTGATCAACGGCGGTCCGTTCGGGGTGAATCAAACCCCGCCCTATGTGACCGCGCAAGGTTGCAATCCGAGCACCGAGTCCTACTACTTGGGGTACATTCCCACCTGCCCTTCTGGCTACTCGCTTTCCAGTCCCTGGGGCTCTGCTCTCGGCCCTGCTCCCAGCGGCAATCCCGCCGATATCACGCAGTACTTGCCATACACCACGGCGCCGGGCGTCGGAATAGCGGCTGGGATCGCGCAGGGGCAGCAACTGTTTTCCTTTGCCACCTACAACCGCGCCAACAAACTGCCCTATACCATCAATCAGACCCTCGACATTCAGTGGCAGCCGCGCAATGATCTGACCTTGGAGGTCGGCTACGTCGGCAACCTCGGCCGTCATGGGGTCATCCCCATCCCATTCAATCAGGCGAAAATTGCCACCCCCACTCACGCGATCCGTCCCGGTACTCCTTTCGAGCAGGACTACACCTACGGCTACACCGTCGAGGGCCCCGCAAAGTGCAACGTGGTTGTTCCACCGGCCCTGCCAAATTGTGCCCCGATCAACTTGCCCAACGGACAGCAGTTTCTGGCGAACTATGAAGGCGGAAACGTAGACCTGCGCGTTCCCTATATCGGCTATTCCTCCGAGTCCGAGTCCTACACCGCAGCTGGGGTTTCGGCGTACAACGCGCTGCAAATGCACGTGGAAAAGCGCATGAGCCACGGCCTGCAGCTCGGATTCTCCTACACCTATTCCCACGCCCTCGACGAGCAGAGCGGCATGGGCCTGTTCTTCAACGGCAACAATCCGCTGGACCTCCGCTCCGCCTACGGATCGTCCGACTTCGACCGCACTCACGTTTTCAACTTCAGCTACGTCTACGAACTGCCCAAACCCTTCCGCGCATCGTCTTTGCCGGGAAAGATCGCGGACGGATGGGCCCTGCAGGGCCTGACAGTGATTCAGAGCGGCCAGCCCTACAGCATCATTGACTACACGGGCGCGGTGGGCAGCATCTTCTTCAGCGTTTACGACGGCATCACCAACCCGATCGTTCCGCTGGCCCCGGGCTGCACCGCCAAGAACGCCGTCACCGGATCTTCAGGCGCATTCTCCAATCCTGCTGACCCGAACTCGTATGCTCTCAAGCAAGATTGCTTCACACTTCCCTTGCTCCAGCCGGGCGATCTCGGCGGAGCCATTCCTGCCGGCGACACCTTTGAAACCAACTTCACCACCGGCCAGCGCAACATCTTCCGCCAGGCCTGGCAGAAACGCGCCGACATTTCCCTGGTGAAACTCACACAACTCACCGAGCACTATTCGCTGAAGTACAGTCTCGATATTTTCAACGTGACCAACACCGCCAGTTTCGACATCCCGATTGACGACGTTTCGCAAAACCAGTTCTACAACCAGTTCCCAATCCTGGGGACTCCGCCGTTGCCCGCCAACGGCCCCAACAGTTTCTACAACCCGCCGTCTGGACTGGGAGTGGTCAACAAGACCATCGGCAGTCCGCGCCAGATCCAGATGACGCTGCGCTTGCTCTTCTGATAGCGGCTTTTCACGGCTACAAACAAGTTGTCCGGTGGGGTGCTGATCCAAGATCAGCGCCCCGCGCCCTCTATCCCATCTTCCTGCCCTTCCGTAGTAAGCTAAGCAGGGCATGCCTGGCGAAAAAATTCTCGTGGTGGACGACGAGCGGCTGGTCCGCTGGTCCCTGCACCAGAAGTGCGAGGAATGGGGCTACGAGGTCGTCGAAGCGGCCGCCGGCGAACCAGCCTTGCGGCTGGCACAGCATGAGTCCCCCAATCTGGTACTGCTCGATGTCCGCCTGCCGGATTTGAACGGCATTCAAGTTCTGGAACAGCTCAAGAAAACTCCGGACGCTCCGGCCGTCATCATGATTACGGCCGATCCTCAGCTCGACGATGTGAAGCACGCGCTCAAGCTGGGCGCGTATGACTTCGTCGGCAAGCCTTTGGATTTCGACGAGTTGCACGTCACCATTCAAAACGCGCTGGAAGCCAACCGGCTGCGCAGCGAAGTCCAGTCCCTGCGCGGTGAGGTGCGGCGGCGCACCGGCTATCACGAAGTGGTCGCAGTCTCGCCCAAGATGGCCGAGTTGATGAGCTTCGTTCAGAAAGTCGCGGCCAGCGAAGCCACCACGATTCTGGTCCAGGGTGAGAGCGGAACGGGCAAGGATCTCGTGGCCAAGACCATCCACTACGAAAGCTCGCGCCAGAATGGACCTTTCGTCGCCATCAACTGCTCGGCCATTCCCGAAACCCTGATGGAGGCCGAGCTCTTCGGCCACGAAAAAGGAGCGTTCACCGACGCCAAGCAGATGAAGAAGGGCCTGTTCGAAACTGCTAACGGGGGCACGCTGTTTCTGGACGAGATCGGCGAGCTTTCACCGCTGCTGCAGGCCAAGTTGCTGCGTGTGCTCGAAGATCAGGTGATCCGGCGGGTCGGCGGCGTGCGCGACATGCAGGTGGATGTGCGGGTGGTGGCAGCCTCGAATCGCGACCTGGAAAAGGCGGTTCGCGAAGGCAACTTTCGTCAGGATCTTTACTACCGGCTGGCCATCATCGCCATCTTCATTCCCCCGCTGCGCGAGCGCACCGAGGACATTCTACCCCTGGTGGATTTCTTCATCGCCTGGTACAACCGCAAATTCAAGAAGGCGATCCGCGGCATCAGCCCAGAGACGCGCCGCCTGCTCTTGGCGCACACCTGGCCGGGCAACGTACGCGAGCTGAAAAATTCGATCGAGCGCGCCATGATCCTGGAAGACGAGCCCATCCTGCGCCCGGTTTACATGCCCTTCGCGGTGGGAGAAGCCGCCCGCAGCGGCTTGACGGCCTTCGAGCACAGCAGCGCGTCAGCCGACGGTGGCGGCGGCAAACAACTGGCCAACGGCCGCGTGCTTCCCCGGCTCTACATCCCGGACGAAGGCACGTCTCTCGAAGAAGTGGAACGCGCCATGGTCGAACTGGCCATGCGCCAGGCCAACGGCAACCAGACCCACGCCGCCCGCCTGCTCGATATCAGCCGCGACGCCCTGCGCTACAAGCTGAAGAAATTCGACTTGGTTCCTGCGGGCGACGAAGAAACCGCCGACTCAGTGCCTACCGAGAATTCGTCCAGCTAGCGACAATCCAGGAAAACCGCAGCTAGACTTACATTCGCGCGCACTAGGGGCGATCTACGCGTGAGCGCGTGACCGTTGTGACCGTTGGCTGCACTCGCCCAGCGCCTTCGCGACGAACGGTCTGACTTTCACCGTTCATTGTGATGCACGCCATACTGATCTTCCGTTGAACCCCCCGAAAGCCAAAAGTCAGGGGCTTCCTCGCGGAAGCCCCGTGGCGCCGATATAAACTGTATGAGGTAGCGCCAGTTCTAGGAAACTATCCCTTCGCGTGCAGCGTGCTGTTCTGCCTGCATCCAGACCATGCCGGACGAATAGATCGGATTAGTAGTTGATTGCGACGGCGCCTTTGCTTGGTCCACTCTTGGTTTTCTCCGAGATGGCGCCGGCAAGCGCCTGCTGCGGGGAATCCAGGTGGAACAGGCGCGCTACAGCCACAGCCATCTGCTGCTGCTCCTCCTTTTCTGGAACGTCCTTGAGTTCACGCGCCAGGGAACTGGCGATCTTCTGGATAACCTGGGTTGTGATGGCGTGAAGCGAGTGATCTTCCTCCCGGGTAAAAGGCCCGTGCTCTGCAATAAAGGAGGCCAGTTCCTGCCGGCAAATTTCGTCCAGGCGGTGGCGCAGGGCCACAATGGTCGGCGCAACACTTTCCGCCTTCAGCCTGCCGCGGAAGGACTGGACCTCGGCGGCAACAATCTTCTCCAACTCTGCGGCTGCCGCCGCTCGTTCCGCGGCGGCTGGGTGCCTGATGGTGCGCTCCAAACCCTCGAAATCGTAGAGAAGAATCCCATCCACCCGGCGCACCTCGGGGTCCACGTCGCGCGGCATTCCCAGGTCAATGATCACCAGAGCCACGCGGTTGCGCTCGGCGGCGATGCGTTCCGCCTCTTCGCGGGTCAGGACCACGTGCGGGCATCCGGTTGCGCTGATCACGATGTCGGCGCGCAGCAGGCACCGCCAGCGATCTGCCAGCGTGGCTGCCGTGCCGCCGAGCTGCTGCGCAAGTTCCTGGGCGCGGGCTGGAACCTGATCAATCACCACCACCGACCCGGCGCCGCTTTCCGCCATCATGCGGGCGGAGAGTTCGTTCATCTCACCCGCGCCCAGCAACAGAATGTTTCGCCCCTGGAGTGACCCGAAGATCTGCCGCGCCAGTCCCAGCGCGGCGGTGGGGATGGGGACCGCTAGCTTCTGGCTCGCGTTTTCGCCGCGCACCCGCTCGGCAACTCCGAACGCTTTCTCCAGCACGGTCTTCAAATAGGGTCCCGAGGCCCCCACAGTCCGAGCCTGCTCCCATGCGTTCCGCAACCGGGAAGCAGCCTCAGCGCATAAAAGCTGGCAGTCCAGACCACAGGCCAGGCGGAAGATGTGGGCAAGGGCGGCTTCGTCCAGACGGCGGTAGAAGTGTTCCCATTCGCTTAACTTCAAGCCGTGTTCCACACTGAGGTAGTGAACCAGAGAATTGGCGGCCAGCGTGGGCTCGCTGGCCCACAAGAGAAATTCGGTGCGACAGCGTGTGGAGAGGACGATGACCTCCTCAAGGCCCTCGGCGTCTTTCAATTGCCGCAGCGCCGCGTAGCGGAGGTTTTCCCCGATCCAGAACCGTTCTCTCATTCCCAGCGGCGCGGTGCGATGGTTCAAGCCAACCACCATGAGTGTAGGTTCCACGACGGCACCTCGATCGTAGTCTGCAATCTCTTAGCGCACGCGCCTTGCCAAAGAGCGCGGCCGACGCGGCCCTTCCAACTCCCGCTCTTTCAGCAACTTGTGCGCGATGCGAAACACAACACTGGGCGGCAAATACAATCAGTGCGGCATATCACTCGGAATGCGAGGGTTTTTTCGCCATCCGTCTCAGCCGGAGGTGTGTACTTCATCACGATCTCAGGTGACCGCAATCACAGACCCACACCCCAGTCAGCATAGAAACTGCAAGACGATTTGTACTAATTCATCATGCCTTGAGATTCATCTGCCAACTGCAATCAGCGCGGATGAATGGACGAGGCAACGGTTCTGAGGAAGGAATAGCAATCATGAAGCTGATGAAACTTGTCATTCTGATCGTAGCCATCGCCCTGGCGTTGTTCCTGATTCTGCCCAACCTGTCGTGGGCGGCGGATGATGGAGCGGCCATCTATAAGGCAAAGTGCGCTGCCTGCCATGGTGCGGACCTCGCGGGCAAACCGGCGGCCAAGATCCCCAGCCTGCTTTCTGACGATTGCAAAAAGGCTTCGGATGCCGACCTCACCGACATGATCGCCAACGGCGGCAAGGACAAGAAAGCCATGCATGCCTTCGCCAACAAGGGCATGACTCCGGACCAGGTCAAGATGGTGATCGGCTACATTCGCGACGCGCAGAAAAAGTAAGTTGGCGGAACTGGAATACGCAGTATCGCTGTTCCCAACGGCGAAACGCACTGCCGGCCACGAGTCCGGCAGCAGCGACTAACGCGAGAGGGTGCGTGATCCGCTCACCGGCAGGCTCTGGCCTCGAAACCGGGCAGCCGGATATCCCCCCTCTGCTGCCACCACGGGAACAGCCCGCCCGGGTCTCGGTGCTCACCCCCAGACCCGGGCATTTGTTTGGTCACTTACTTCTGGGGGGCCTCAGCCGCGGCTCCGGTCGGGGTTTTCCCTGCTTGCGACACATAGCTCAACAGCGTCACCAACTGGGGCAGCGTGACCTCGAGGTTGAGATCCTTACCTCGTGGACCTCCAATCTTCTTCAGATCTCGAGCGCAACGGAGCCTTTCACTCATGTAGGTGGGATCTGGGACACGAATTGTGTACGGGGTCTCCAATCGCACAATGTCCCGCGCGGGTAGCGAGAACTTGTGCCGCTTCTTGCGATCTCCAAGTTCCTCAAAATCAAAGGTGCCCGCCGAGAGCACGACTTTGCCATCGACCAGTTGCGACCCCGCGGTTTTCCAGTATTTCACGCGCAACTCCAGCGGGGCCGCGAGTTGGAGAGGCGTGTCCGCCGCCACCGGAGCAAGTGTGTGTATTGCTCGCGAGTCGTCGAATGGCTCGAACCTCTTGACGATTCCCGCCTCGTCGAATTCCACCAGCAGGTTCCCACTCTTCCAGGCTCTGCCCGCGTTAGCCATAGCACCTGTGTACCCTACTAGGACAGCCCAGGCGCCCCAGGTGGAAGACGACCAGCGGCCGAGGAAATAGTGATTGCCCTGGTAACCGGAATCGATCAGTTTGAGCTTTTCCTGTATTTCAGCCCGGGTTGTCTGGCCGGGATGAATAAACGTAAGATCGACACTCTTTACCTCGGTCCCTGCTGGCGTCCGCGTGCGCTTGGGCAGAGGCGTAGCGCCAATGCATCCGATCAGGGCCGCACAGAGAACAGAAGCGGCCCCTGCCTGCAGCTTGCCCCAGATACCAGTTCGCCGGCGCTTTGGCGTCGTGTGCATGCGAAGCGCCCCATCCGATGCGGGTTCATTCTACGCCGTAAAGATCGCTCCGGCCTCGAAAAAGGCAGGAAAATCGCCGCTTTTGCGAAATCGGTCACGGGCCGGTGTGATCCTAATCACAGCCTTTTTTCATTTCCAAACGTAATCTGAACCTGCCTGTGGGAGTTCTTTTATAGTCCTTTGTGGGGAGGAACGTCATGGTGGTTGCTCGCAATACTCCGAACATGGGCCATGTGGCTCATGACTTTTCCAAGAATCCAATGTTGGTCTACTGGGAGATGACCCAGGCCTGCGGCTTGGCCTGCAAACACTGCCGCGCCGAGGCCATGCCGACCGCGCATCCGCTGGAACTCAACACCGAAGAGAGCAAGCGGTTCCTGAAACAACTGGTGGATTTCGGCGATCCGCTGCCGCACCTGATTTTGACCGGCGGCGATCCGCTGAGCCGCAAAGATATCTTTCCGCTGATTGACCACGCGACCGGATTGGGCCTGGAAGTTTCCATCACCCCCAGCGCCACTCCCGAACTGACCAACGAAGCCATCACCAAGCTGAAAGAACACGGCATCCAGAGCCTGGGACTCAGCCTTGACGGCTCCTGCGTCGAAAAGCACGACGCTATCCGCGCCGTTCCGGGCACGTTTGAGCGCACCATGGAAGCGGCCCGCCATTGCGGACACCTGGGAATTCCCATCCAGGTCAATACTCTGGTCGCCGAAGAAACTGCCGACGATCTGCCCGCCATCTACGAACTGCTGCGCACCAGCTTCCCGGTGATGCGCTGGAGCCTGTTCTTCCTGATCTCAGTCGGCCGCGGCAAAGCCCTGAACGAAGTCTCACCCGAAGAAGGCGAGCGCATCATGCGCTGGGTGTTTGACCTCTCCATGCACTCACCATTCCAGGTGAAGACCACGGAAGCGCCTTCCTACCGCCGCATCGCCATTGACATGATGAAGTCTTCCGGAATGGCCACACCGGAGATGAAGACCACTTCGGTGTACAAGGGATTCCAGATTCGCGACGGGCACGGCATCGTGTTCGTCTCCAACCTCGGCGAGATTTATCCCTCCGGATTCCTGCCGCTGCCCTGCGGCAGCGTCCGCACCGGTTCGCTGGTGGAGGTGTACCGCAACTCCAAAATTTTCCGCGCCCTGCACTCCCCCGATCAGTTCCACGGAAAATGCGGCAATTGCGAATACACCCACATCTGCGGCGGATCACGCGCCCGCGCCTTCGCCTACACCGGCGATGCCCTGGGCACCGACCCCTTCTGCCCGTACGAACCGGGGTCCACACGGCCCGCGACGGCGTAGCACGACTGTCAGGAATAGAGCTCAGGAATAGAGTTTGATGGGCTGGACCACCCGCGTGATGGCCCCGTTCGGGCTGGGCTGGTCCGGCTTCAGCCCGCAGCGCATCGAGGCGAACAAGCCAATCAACTGCCCGAACATTACATCGAGCACCGGGCGATACAGATCGGGAAAATCCGCGGCACAATTCAGCGGCAAACAGAAGTCTGCCAGCGAAGCAACGTCGTCCAGGCCCTGCGCCGTAACCACGGCGCGCACGCGTCCCAGGCGCTTTCGATCAATCTCCCGCAGCAAGTCGAGTTCGTAGCCGCGCCGGCGCGCCTCGCTCGACAGAAAGGCCACAAACACAGTCTGGTTGTCCACACTCGACAGGGGCCCGTGACGCAGCCCCAGCGGCGTCTCAGCCAGAGTGGTCACTCTCCCGGCGCTGAGCTCGACCACCTTCAGCGATGACTCATCCGACACCGCACGCAGCGCTCCCGAGCCCACAAAACAAGCGCGCGTGCAGCCCAAAGTGGTAATGGCTGCGGCCACCTCGGCGGCGTCGGGAAGGAATGCGCTGCCCGCTTCGGCCAGTTGCCCGACCACGTCCCCGAACATGACGAAGTCTTCCAGATGCGCCACGCACTGCCCCGCCAGAAGCATGTTGGTGAAGGAACTGGTCATGGCCAGGCCGCGGTCGTTGACCGCATCGTCCAGAAGCAGAACCAGCGCCCGTCCGGCGTGGCGCGCACAAAGCTCCGCCATCTGCCCCTGCGGGTTGCACGTAATCACAATGTGGCGGATGCCGCGATGCTGATGGAGAGCCCGTTCCAGCAGGGCCACGCCTTCCGGACTGTCGCCCGAGCGGGAAAACGAGATCCAGACATAGTCTCTGCCCGCCAGATGGAAATCGTCGAAGTCGGTCAGCAGCGTGGTGCTGGGCAGCGCCCACACGTCGCATCCCCACCGCCGCCGCAGAAGTGGCGCCAAGGCACGCCCGGTGTAGTCGGAGGTTCCGGCGCCGACCAGATAGACGTTCGGCGAGGCCGTCGCGCCGCGGCCGATCCCGGCATGGCCGAGGATCTCATTCAGATCGGCGTGCCGCTCCCGGCAGCGTTCGTACGTCTTGCGCCAGGTAGCGGGCTGCTGCCAGATTTCCCGCGGCGTGTGCTCCAGCCCGCGCTCGGCTTTCTCCTGCTGCGGCAAGTCCAGCAGCGTGCGCAACGGGTCTGCCACCGTAGAATCTCCTCCAGTCGAGACACTGTAGTCTATTACAATACGACTCTGTTGAAAAGCATTCGAAAGAAAAAGAAAGACGGTTCGCAAGTAAACGTTACCGCGGGTTTTCCACAAGCACGCGGCAACCAAGCTTCCCGATCGGTGTTATTTTCCTTGAAGGAGAAATACCTATGAGCCGTGGTTCGCACCCCCTGAGTTCGCTGCTTCTGGCGGCGGCGCTGGCGTCGTCGCTGAGCGGGATCGCATGTGAACATCACTACTATCGCGTCTACGATCCCTACTACACCGACTATCACGTGTGGAACGACGACGAGATCGTGTACTACCACCGCTGGGCCGAGGAGAACCATCGCGACCGCAATCGCGACTTCCGCAAGCTTCGCCCCGAGGAGCAGAAAGAATACTGGACCTGGCGCCACAACCACGGCGACCACGATCACGACAAAGACCATCGCTAGCGGCCCGGCCGGGCTCTCACCGGCCTTCAATGGCCCTGAGAGCCTGGTCCGTCGTGGTCAGCCGCGCACCTAGTCGTTCCAACGCCGCAACCGTTGTCTCTCCGTCTTCCCGCTTCAGGGTTTCGATCGCGTCCCGCACCACGGCCACGCGCCGGCCGCGCTCCAGCAATCCTTTGACGGCAAAGTTCACGCAGTATTCGGTCACCACGCCGAATACGACGAATTCCGCGCGGCTGCCCAGCCGCTGCACCAGGGCGTCCGCGTGGCGGCTTTCAAAAATGTTCAGCGTCTGCTTTTCCAGCAGGATCTGCTGGTACTTCGACAGGTCCTCGGGCAACTTGGCTGCGGGGTCGTTGGGCACTCGCGCAACTTTCGCGGTCAGGGCTTCCGGGACCAACTCCGCCCCGGGAGTTCCCTTCACGCAGTGCGGCGGAAACATCTTGAACTCAGGATCGTCGGGCGTATGAAAATCTCCATGCGATACCAGGAACACCCGTCCCTGCCGTGCCGCATCGGTGAGCCGCTGAATGTTGGGCAGCAGCTTTTCCGCTCCGGGCACGTACAGCTTGCCTCCCGGCAGCATGAAATCAGCCTGCACATCCACTTCCCAGAGTATGTAGTCAGACGAAACCATGAATCTCCTTCACCAATGAACGCCGATCACGCGCAGATGGCGTGCATCCAGCCTTATGCGCTAAGCTTCTCCCCTAATCTACGGGGACCATCCATGAAGAAACAACCCGTTACCTACGACGCCGTCCGCCGCCTCGGCCTTGTTCTTCCCGACGTCGAGGAAGGCACGTCGTACGGTACTCCGGCCTTGAAGGTCAACGGAAACCTTTTTGTCCGCCTGCACCAGGACCTGGACAAGCTCGTCGTCAGAATGCCCTTCGACCGCCGCGAAGAAATGATGGCCGCCGATCCTGAGACCTACTTCATCACCGACCATTATCGCGACTACCCCTGGATCCTGGTCAGCCTGTCCAAGGTTCATCCCGACGCGCTACCCGATCTGCTGCGGATTGCCCATCGCACCGCTTCAGCGGAGAAGAAGAAGCGTCGCGTATGATTCGTAGGTTCGCCGCGTTCCGGAGGTGATCCGTGGATAGATGTGTCATCCTGCTCGCGATTTCCCTGGCGGTCGCCTCCCCATCGTTCGGGCAAGCTCCCACCCCGAAATGGTGCCGCGCCCTTCCTCGTCCGGAATATAAGACGCTCGAACGCGTGGCGATCAGCGACCCATGGTTTGAAGTCTATAAACCGGCGCCGAACGTCTTTGCCATCTATGAACCACATCAGGCCGAAGAGGTCATCAGCTACTTGATCATCGGCCAGAAGCGGGCGCTGCTGTTCGACACTGGGATGGGCATCAGCGACATCAAGAAAGTTACGGCGGAGCTGACAACCTTGCCCATCGTTGTGCTGAACTCCCATACTCACAACGATCACGTTGGCGGCAACTGGGAATTCGATACGATCTACGCCATGGACACGGAGTTTACGCGTGAGAATGCACGCGGCTCTCGCGCGGACGCTCAGGCGGAAATCACTGCCAAGCAGGTTTGCGGCGTGCTGCCCAAGGGATTCGACGCGCCGGCTTACGCCACGCGACCATGGAAAATCGCGGCTTTCACCCATGATGGAGACCGTTTCGATCTGGGCGGCCGCACGCTGGAAGTGATCGCGACGCCCGGTCACACGCCCGATGCCATTACTCTGATAGACCGCGCCAGCGGTTTGCTTTTCACGGGCGATACTTACTATCCCGCGCCGATCTGGCTCTTCCGCCCGGAAACCGACCTCGAGGCATACGCAGCGTCCATTCGCCGGCTGGCTGCCCTTGCGCCGCAGATCAAGCTGGTGCTGGGCGCACACAACATTCCAGTCGCGCCACCAGCCGTGCTCCCGCGGCTCGTGGCGGCGTTCGATCAGGTACGCGCGGGGAAAGTCCTGCCAGAGCCAGACTCGCCCGGCAAAGTCCTATACAAGGTGGACGACTTTTCCTTTCTCATGCGCGCACCTGGCAGCCGATGATTTTTTCTACGGTCCTTTAGAGAGCGCATCTTTTGTGTTCTAATCTCCGCGTCGTAATTCTCACATCGTTCCATCATCCGGAGAGCTGCATGCCCCATATCCGCGCAACCTACGCAGTAAGACACTTTGCATTCAGTTTCGTAGTTCTAACCATTGTAAGTTCCCTGTGCGCGCAGACGCCCGCTCCATCTGCCGCCGCTCCCTCTACCGCTCCCCCCGCCGACCTGGATGCCTACGTCGCCGCCTCCATGAAGACGTTCGACGTCCCCGGCATGGCCGTCGCCATTGTGAAAGACGGCAAGATCGTCGTTGCCAAGGGCTATGGTGTCCGCAAGCTCGGCGACCCCACACCGGTGGACGAATTCACCATGTTCGGCATCGGGTCGAACACCAAGGCCTTTACCACCGCCGCGCTAGCCACGCTGATGGACGAGGGCAAGCTCACCTGGGACGATCCCGTCTACCAGCGGCTGCCCGGCTTCGTCATGTACGACCCCTACGTTTCGCACGAGATGACCATCCGCGACCTGCTCACCCACCGCAGCGGCATGGGACTCGGTGAAGGCGATCTCCTGTTCTGGCCGCACTCGACTTACACTCGCGAGGAAATCATCTATAAGCTGCGTTTCATGAAGCCCGCTTCCAGCTTCCGCAGCCACTACGCCTACGACAATCTCCTTTACATGACGGCCGGCCAGATCATCCCCGCCGTGACCGGCACTTCTTGGGACGACTACATTCGCCAGCGTATCTTCGCGCCGCTGGGTATGAACCACTCCAACGTCAGCACCACCGCCTACAAGCCCGGCGACGACTACGCCTACCCCCATTCGCGCGTGGACGGCAAGTTGCAAGTCATTCCCTTCGAAGTGCTCGACAACGCCGGGCCTGCTGGCTCCATCAATTCCGGCGCCGCCGACATGGCCAAATGGGTGCAGTTGCAGCTCAACCGCGGCAAGTTCGCCGACCGCGACGGCCATCTCTTCGCCGAGCAGCGTTCCCAGGAAATGTGGTCTCCGCAAACCATTCTTCCGACCCGCGATCCTCCGCCCGCGCTCGCCGGACTCAAAGCCAACTTCGCCGACTACGCCCTGGGCTGGGGACTGCGCGACTACCACGGTCGAAAAATGGTCGGACACACTGGGGGAGTCGGCGGATTCGTCTCGCGCGTCATGCTCGTCCCCGAAGAGAATCTCGGCGTGGTTGTGCTGACCAATGCTGAGGAAGGCGGCGCTTTCGATTCTATCCTCTACCACGTGCTCGATCACTACTTTCACCTGCCACCCACCGACTGGATCGCTGCTTTTAAAGCCGTGGAGGATAAAGAAGACGCAGATGCTGCAGAGGCCATGAAGAAAGCCGAGGGCGCGCGTGCCGCCGACTCCAAGCCTTCTCTGCCGCTCGAAAAATATTCCGGCGCGTATGCCGACGCCTGGTACGGCCCCGTAACCATTCGCATGGAAAACGGCGTCCTAGTCATCAACTTCGACCACACCCCGGGCATGATCGGCGATCTGCAGCACTGGCAATACGACACCTTCAAGGCGCACTGGCGCGTGCGTACGATCGAAGACGCCTTCGTGACTTTTTCGCTGAACCCAGACGGCTCAATCGACAGCGCGAAGATGGCAGCGGTCTCTCCGCTCGCCGACTTTAGCTTCGACTATCAGGATTTGCTCCTGAAACCCACAGAAAAGAAGTAACTCCGAAATGCGGAGCAGACATATAGAACAGGGTGCCCCATTTCTCGCGTTCTTTGCGAGAAGTGGGGCTTTTGACTTCGATCGTCCTACCATCTTGAGAAAATCTTGACCTCGACTCCGAACTCATCTCTGCAGTCCGCCGAGGCCGCCGTCCAGGCTCACAGCGCCGGCCTCCGCCGCGAACTCGGCCTCTTCGATCTCATCCTCGCCCAGATCCTGCTCGTGGTCGTCCCCGATTTTTTCGGCACGGCGGTCAAGGCCGGCCCGGCACACGTTGTTCTCTGGCTCGCCGCCATGTTGCTGTTCTTCATCCCCCTCGCGCTGATCGTCGCCCATCTCAACCGGCTGATGCCACTCGAAGGCGGACTCTACGAATGGGCCCGCCTGGCTTTCAACGATCAGATCGGCTTCCTGGTGGCATGGAATCTCTGGCTCTTCATCATGCTGTACGTTGCCGTGATCGGCCTGGTGACCACAACCTTCGTGGCCTATGCGGTGCCCTCGCTGGCCTGGATAGCCGCCAACAAGTGGGCGGTGCTAGCGGCCTCCGTGGCTTTGATCGCGCTGCAAATGCTGCTGGCTGGCATCGGGCTCGCAGTCGGCAAGTGGTTTAACAATGCAGGCAGCATCGCCGTACTCATCACCGTCGCCGTACTCGTAGGTCTCCCGCTGGTGAACGCGCATCGCGGAACGCTGGCCGCGTTCCATCCCCTGCGCCTGGTCGCTCCGCCGCTCACGGTTTTCACCCTCAGCGTCTTCAGCAAGATGACCTTCGGCGCGCTCAGCGGATTTGAATACGTCGCCATCTTCGCCGGAGAATCGCGCAACCCCGCCCGCAACATCGGACGCTCCATCCTGATCACGGCCCCGGTCATCGCCCTGATCTACATCTTCGCGACCAGCGCGATTCTGGCCTACGTTTCGCCCGATGCCGTGGACGTTATCGGTCCCATCCCGCAAGCGCTGCGCCTTGGCTTCGGCACTTTCGGCGCGGTCATCGTCCCGGTGGCCATCTTTCTTCTGCTGGCGAACTACCTTTCTACTTTCAGCCTCTATTTCAGCGGCAGCGCCCGCCTGCCCATGGCGGCCGGATGGGACCATCTTCTGCCCGCATGGTTCTCGCGTCTGCACGCCCGCTACAAAACGCCCGTGAACTCGATCGTTTTTCTCGGAGGCGCAACTCTGGCCGCCGGCATCGCCGCCTTGATGGGCGTCGGCGAGCAGGAGGCCTACGAGCTTCTCCTGACCTGGGGATTTACCTTTTACGGCGTCGCGTATCTGGCGCTATTCGCCATTCCGCTGCTCGCGCCGAAGGCCAGCGGAATCCGTCCCCGCCTCGGCCTGCGTGTGGCGGCCGCGTCCGGCTTTCTTGTGACCTTGTTGTTCGTCACGCTCTCGATCTTCCCAGTCATTCGCGTCGAGAGCGAGTCCCGCTATTCCCTGAAAATCGCCGGAGTCGTGCTGGGAGCAAATCTTCTCGGCTGGGTGATCTACCGCGCCGGTCAGCGGAAGAAAGCAAACGATCTACCGTAGAAACACTCTCCCCGCATCCTCCACTCGCACACTCGACTTCCGCCGCGCCCCCGTCCCCACGTTGTAAGCCACCAGCAAGTGGTCCTCGACAATCAGAATTTCCTTCTCGCTGATCCAGCCCACCAGCGTCGCATGCGGCACAAACGCCACCCGCCGCGGAGCATCCCCCAGGCTCTTCACTTCCACCGCCGGCAACTCCGCCAGGGCCGCGCGAATCTGCTTCGATTCTTCCGGATTCGCCTGCCCCTGCTCCGCCAACTGAATCGCCTTGCCCGCCTGCGCGGTCGAGGCAATGGTCATGGCCACCGAGCCAAGATCGGGAGAAAGCCGCGCGTTGGGCGTATAGAAACTCACGTCGTAGTCGGCATTTTTGTAGGTCGCCAGCTCGTCGAACACGGTCAGGGCTTTTCCGTGATTCCGGACCAGCGTCTGATCGTTGCTCTGGTTCGACCATCCGCAGCAGCCCGTGTCTGGAATCGCTTCCGCGATCACGTTCCCGCCGGAATCCGCGTCCAGCACACGCCGCAAAGGCTCGGCCAGCGGAGCGGCCGTCCACTTCCCGCCCTGCGCCTGATAGAGCACACTCTCTTTGTAAACCGGCTCGGTTTTTCCCGCGACAAACTGCGTCACCAGAAAAAACTTCTCCCATCCTCCCTCCGGCACAAAGACCACGCCATAGGGACAACTCTCTTCGCACGCCCCGGAGCAGCGGCAATCCGGTAGCTTCGCCGCCGCCAGCTCCTCGCGATTCCCACCGCTTAAATCCGTGCGCCAGGCCTGCCAACTGGTCGCGGTGGAAAGGTCCATGTCTTCCCGCTGCAGGCGCCGCGCCTGGTTGGCGAACCAGAACAGATGCCCGCCGTCCGCGGAGAGAAATACCGCCGGCGCCGACTCCGTCACGGCCTGATTCGAGCCGGTCGTGGCCGTCTCGCGTTTCACGCCCGCATCCAGCGTAGACGCGGCCTGCCCATTCCAAAACCACACCTTGTGTGCGGACTCAACCTCGCTTTCCGCGAGCGGCAGCGACACCGGCAGCGCAAACAGCATCTGCCCCAGATGGTTCACCGCCAGGCTCTGCGGCGACGGTACGGCGTCGGCGGGAACTTTGACCGTCTGCTTCGCCGCAAACGTCGCCGGATCGTATTCGACCATCTCCCCCGGCGCCCGCAACATCCAAAGCCGCTTCCCCTGCCCCAGCAAGGGCGCCACGGCTAAGGTAACGATGCAAACCACCAGCAACACTTTCCGCATAAGCATTAGTTATACCGTAGAGACGTTGCTTGCAACGTCTTGCCGGCAGCGGCACAGACCCGCGGGTGCTCCATTTCTCGCGGGCCTTTTGCGCGAGAAAGCCTGGCCTGAGCGAAAGTCGAAGGCTGGGGTATTTGATATTTCTCCGCGTACAATATCAAAACATCGAAAGAGGGACTCTATGACCACCACCCACCATCCCCGCCCCCAGGCCGCGACCGAGATTCCCGCCGTCCCGCTCACCACCGAAGGCTACAGCGTCCTGCACCAGATGATGCGCTTCCGCCGGCCGGCTTGGCGTGCCCTGCCCGAGGCGGAAAAGTCGGCCATCGCCAGAGAAGCCTCCGACGCCCTCTCTGCCATGGAGAAAAATTCCGCTGGCCAGTCCGCCCTCTTTTCTCTCATCGGCCACAAGGGCGACCTCATGCTCGTCCACTTCCGCGAGTCCTTCGCCGATCTGAACCAAGTCGAACTTAAGCTGGCCAACCTGCGCCTGAGCGATTACCTCGAACCCACGACTTCGTATCTCTCGATCATCGAACTGGGACTGTACGACTCGACCCTGAAAATCTATAAGGAACTCGCCGATCAGGGCATTGTGCCGCACTCGGACCAGTGGAAGGCGGAAATCGAGTGCAAACTCAACCGGCACCGCGAAGCCATGCACCCGCGCCTTTACCCCGAGATTCCGCCGAATCGCTACGCCTGCTTCTATCCCATGGACCGCCGCCGCGGCGAAGATAAGAACTGGTACACGCTGCCCATCGAAGAGCGCGCCCGCCAGATGAACGAGCACGGTCTGGTCGGCCGCCGCTACGCGGGCGAGGTCAAGCAGATCATCAGCGGTTCGATCGGATTCGACGACTGGGAGTGGGGCGTGGACCTGTTCGCCGACGATCCCCTGGTCTTCAAGAAGCTGATCTACGAAATGCGCTTCGACCACGTCAGCGCCGTCTACGCCCTGTTCGGCCAGTTCTACGTAGGCGTCCGCGTTCCGGCAGCGTCACTGGAGAAGCTGCTGAGCGGGGAGTTGCCGAAATAACAAAGGTTTCAATGTTTCAAGGTTGCAAGGTTTCAAGGATGTTCTCGTGCGATCGGTAACTTTGAAACCTTGAAACTTTGCCACCTTGAAACCTGGAGATTTTCATGTCCACCCTCGGCCTCATCGAATACAAAAACGCCAGCCCCGAAGTCCGCGCCGTCTACGACGACATCATGGCCACGCGCAACACCGACTGGATCAATAATTTCTGGAAGGCCATCGCGCACGATCCCGCCACGCTCAAGCGCACCTGGGAAGACATCAAGCAGATCATGGCCCCCGGCGCGCTCGACCCGCTCACCAAAGAACTCATCTACGTAGCCGTCAGCGTCACCAACCAGTGCAATTATTGCATCGCGGCGCACACCGTCTCGGCGCAGAAGAAAGGCATGACCGACGCCATGTTCCAGGAACTGATGGCGGTGGTCGGCATGGCCAACGAAACCAACAAAATGGTCACGGGATATCAGGTCGAAATAGACGAAGAGTTTAAGAAGTGATGGTGGAAGCGATTATGTGGAGACATCTGGGCGCCCAACGCTTGTCGCGCTCTTTGCGACAGGGTGGGGACTTTGGCTTTGTTGGCATCTCGCCCCGTCTTCTGAGTCCGCTGGATTAGCGGCCACCCCGTTTCAATTTGTACTCGTGGGCCTTCATGTCCACCCGCCGACCGCGAAAACGCACGCCCTCGGCCTCCAGCCTTAACCGCTGCTCAATCGCCGAATCGCCCCGCAGCTTGATCTCGCCGCCCGCTCCCAGCACTCGCTGCCAGGGCAGTTCGAAGCCGCGCCGCAGCACCACCGCCACCTGCCGCGCCGCCCCCGGAAATCCGGCCGCCCACGCCACTCCGCCGTAGGTGGACACTTTGCCCCTCGGGATCGAGCGGATAGCCCGCTCGATGCGCAGCCGCATCTCGCCCGGTTTGTCAGATTTCGTCTTGGATTTTGTCATCCTGAGCGAAACAGACCGGCTCGCACTCCGCGAGCCGGTCTGTGAAGTCGAAGGATCCCTACCCGGAGGAAGAAGTGGTGCGCACCCTTGTCGCGCTTTTTCCCGCGTGCTCCTTCTTTGCCGCGCTCTTTGTGGCGCTCTGTGCGGCAAAGCGCCTGCCCTGAGCGCAGTCGAAGGGGGTGAGGATTTTCGCTACGCCACCTTGCGGAAAGCCTCGAGCGCCTCATACTCCGAGTTGTGTACTTCAAAGACGGTCAGCAGCTTGGTGACCTGTAGCAGGTCGCCCACGCGCTTGGTCAGGTTGGCCAGCTTGATTGTGCCGCCGGCGTTGTGCGCCGTCGTGTGCAGCGCCACCAGCGTCCCTAACCCGCCCGAATCAATGTAGTTCACTTCGCCCAGATTGAGCACGATGCGCTTAATGTTTTCGGCAATCGCCTTCTTCACCTCGTCCCGCAGCGCCGCCGACTCTTCGCCAAACACAATCCGTCCGTTGCACTCGATGGCCAGAATCCCATCCACCGTTCGTTTCGTAAGTTTCAGTTGCATTTCAAGGCTCCTTTGCGGCCGCCATAAACCTGCTTTGCCCCAGCCGCACCCGCACACATTCTTGACGCACCAGCGTAGCGCTTGCCGCGATCCTTAGCAAGCCCCGAAACCCAGCCGGAGCCGGTCCTGTCCCGATGCGGCCTGACAAGGAAGAACGTTCAGAACTGGGTGGAACCAATTGCGCCGGGTCGGTGTCTAAGTGCGCTATGCGGCCAAATCAATTTCACTGGATTTTGCGCTCTGTATTGTTGTTCAGCGTACTGGCAGGGTTTGCCCGAGTAGCTTCCGGACAGTCTGTTGACCTTGCAATCACGCACGTCACCATCATCAATCCAGGCGCCGGCAAGCCGCAACCGGACAGGACAATTCTTATCCGCGGACACGACATTGCCGCTCTCGGCCCAGCGAAGCACGTCACGATACCTCCCTCCGCCCAGGTGATCGATGCTACCGGTAAGTTCGTCATCCCCGGCCTATGGGACATGCATTCTCACTTCCGCGATGCCTCCCGTGATCTAAAGATGGACATTGCCAACGGGGTGCTGGGGACTCGCAACATGGGCGGAGTCGCCAAAGAGGTATTTCCTCTCCGCGATGCCATAGCGCGTGGCCAGCAACTCGGACCGAAAATAGTCGCCTGCGGACCCATTCTCGATGGTCCTGACTCCTGGTCCAATCCGCAATTCACCATCTCTGTGACTACTGTGGATGAAGCGCGGGCTGCCGTGGTTTCGCTGAAGCAGCAGGGCACAGACTGCATCAAGGTGTACGACGGCCTGTCACGGGATTCGTACTTCGCCATTCTTGATGAAGCGAAGAAGCTGGGCCTACCGGTCGTCGGGCACCTCCCCAGGGGAATTAGCCTCGCGGAAGCATCCAATGCCGGGCAGCGGTCTCTGGAACACGGGATTGCGCTGGCGGGCGGATCAACCGCGGAGAACGAGTACATTAAACGCGGCTTGGATCTGTCCGCCTTTCAGGAAGCTCTCCGAACCAAGAACTTCGCGCTGATCCCGGCAAAGATTGCGCGCGATAACACCATGATGCTGGACACTTTCAGCCAGGAGCGCGCGGATGCGACCTATCGGCTGCTGGCCAAGAACAATACATTCATCACTCCTACGCTGGTGACCGAGCGCTCACTAACGTTCATTGATGATCTCAACGCAAGGCCCGATCCCAGAATGCAGTATGTCTCGGCGGAGGAGTTGCAATGGTGGAAACCAGAGAACGGCATGCTGACGAAATACCGGACGCCGGAGTACATCGCGATGAGAAAGCGGGAGTATGCAAAGATGCTGGAAGAGGTCCATCGGGCGCAGACGCTCGGTGTGCGGCTCCTGGCCGGAACCGACATTACGATCCCGTACACCTATCCGGGCTTCAGTCTGCATGATGAACTCAAATTGTTTGTTGAAGCCGGTCTGACTCCGATGCAGGCCCTCGAAACCGCCACCACCAACCCTGCCCTTTTCCTGGGATTGTCGAAAACGTGGGGCCGTGTCGGGCCCGGATACTCGGCCAACTTCGTTTTGCTGACTGCTGATCCTCTGGCGGACATCTCGAACACGCTGAAGATTGAGTCTGTTGTGGTGAACGGGGAGTACTTGGACCGCACCCGGCTTGATCAGCTTCTCCATGACTCAAGAGCCCCGAACCGATAACCCGGGATTGCCAGCCACATCCCGCCGCCTTCTTCTCCCATCACGTATAATCGTCTCTTCCGCTCATGAGCTATACCGTCCTGGCCCGCAAATACCGTCCCCAGAAGTTCTCCGAGGTGATCGGACAAGAGCACGTCACCCGCACCCTGCAAAACGCCATCGAGCAGGGACGCACCGCCCACGGATACATTTTCAGCGGCCACCGCGGCATCGGCAAAACCACCGTCGCCCGCATCCTGGCCATGGCGCTCAACTGCCGGTCAAAAAACCAGCCTGTCCCCGAACCTTGCGGTGTCTGCGAATCCTGCACCGAAATTCGCGCCGGCAACGCGGTGGATGTGATCGAAATTGACGCCGCCACCAACCGCGGCATTGACGAAATCCGCGAACTGCGCGAGGCCGCGCGCTATCGCCCCGCCCGCGACCGTTTCAAGATTTATATCCTCGACGAAGCTCACCAGATCACCGACGCCGCCTTCAATGCACTGCTGAAGACACTGGAAGAGCCGCCCGACCACATCGTCTTCATGCTGGCCACTACCCAGCCCGAAGACATTCCGCAGACCATTCGCTCGCGCTGCCAGCATTTCAGCTTCCGCGCCGTCAAGTTCGACGACATCGTCGCCCAGTTGCGCGACTTGGTCACCCGCGAACAAATCGAGGCCGATGACGACGCTCTCGCGCTGCTCGCCGAAGCCGGAGACGGCTCCATGCGCGACGCGCTGTCCATTCTGGACCAGGCCATCGCCTCCGCCAGCGGCAAGCTCACCGCCGACTCCGTGCGTGATCTGGTCGGCGCCGCCCCTGCCCACATCCTGGAACAAGTAATGCAGGCCGTCTCCGAAGGCAAGAGTGAAGAGATTCTCCGCCAGGTGGACCACTTGATCGGCGAAGGCCACAGCCCCACGCACTTCGCACGCCAGATGGTTCGTTTCCTGCGCAATGCGACCGTCGCGAAAATCGCAGGCAAAGATTCTTCCCTGCTCCAGATTTCGAGCGAAGAGCGCGGCCGTGTGGCCCGCGTCGCCGAAATGTTCGGCGAGGAAGATCTCACCCGCCATCTGCAGATCATGCTCCGCACCCACGGCGAACTGGGATACAAACAGGAACAGCGCTTCCACCTCGAACTCGGCTTGCTGAAGATGGCCCACGCGCAAAGGCTGCTGCCGCTTGAGCAACTGCTGAGCGATGTCGCAGCGTCGCCCGCAGCCAGCGCCCAGAGACCTCCGGCGCGACCGGCAATCGTCGGCAGTTCGTCGGCCTCGGAATCGCGCCGCACGGATGCAACTCCCGCAGCTCGCCCAAATTTTGTCTCCCCTTTCGCCGCCGACTCCGCCCGCAAAGGCACGCCCCGGCAGGAAGCTTCGCCCGGTGTCACGCCAGCACCCGGCCCGCGCATCGTCGCCGCAGCCAGCCCGTCCGAACCAGTAATCATGGGTTCCGCAGCCCCTGCACCGCGGCGGGAACCCATAGCCGAGCCGATCCCCGATCCGATTTCCGATCATAGAGACGTAGCTAGCTACGTATCTGCCGACGCCGCCAAGCCGTCGTCTCCCGACGCGCAGCCGCAGCCAGAACCAGTGCAACCGGCGGCTACAGCCCCACCGACAACCCAACCGGAAAACTTGCAAGCCGCCGTTCTCCAGGCCCTCTCCGACGGCAACCAGCACGTCCTCGCCTCCATGCTCTCCGGCGGCGAATGGAGCGTGCAGGGGAACGAACTGGTCATCAAAGTCGCCGGGTCGGAGGCCTTGGTAGACATGTCGCTCGGCCCCGACGCCAGGCGCCTGGTCGTCGCGTCCGCCAGCGGCGTGCTGGGCCGCGCGATCAAACTGAAACTCATCTCCGGCGCCACAGTGGCTCCGCAGGAAAACAAACGCAATGGCGCAAGCCTCGCGCCCGGACCCGGCGGCCGCAGCCGCGCCCAGCAGGACCCAGTCGTGCGCCGCATGCAGGAAAAGTTCGGCGCCGAAATTCGGACGGTGATTGATTACAGGGAAAAGCGTTAACACTCAGGTTTCAACGTTTCAAGGTTGCAAAGTTTCAAAACAAGGAACCTCGAAGCGTTGAAACCTTGAAACTCTGAAACCTCGAAACCTGGAGCTTTATGGGCGGATTCAACCTGCAAGACCTGATGTCCAAAGCCAAGTCGCAGTACGACGCCCTGCAGAAGAAAATGCAGGAGACCGTGGTCGAAGCCACCTCCGGCGGCGGCACCGTCACCGCCAAAATGGACGGCCGCAAACAATTGCTCAGCTTGCGCATTGATCCCGAAGCCGTGAAGTCCGGCGACGTCGAGATGCTGCAGGACCTGGTCCTCGCCGCCATCAACGAAGCCGCCCGCAAAGTTGACGCGCAGATGCAATCCACCGTAGGCGGCATGCTAGGCGGCCTCGGCCTCCCAGGACTGTAAGCGGTACGGCGATTCCGTACTCCGGAAATCATCGCGCGAAGCTTCCAGCCGCGAAGCGGCGAAAGAATGCAGCCCACGCGCAAGCCGTGGGTATCTGAAGAAAAATTTACCAAGCCCCGAAGGGGCGAAAGATACGCTGCCTAAGAATCCATGCCGATCAACAAACCCCACTCCACACACCTAATAACTGTCGCCACGCTGATCCTTGCCGCCGCAACACTAACAGCACAAACCAATCCATCTCCGAAAGACACCCCCATGACCAATCACGCCACCGGACCATTCGACGTGAAGCTCACTCCCCAGGACGATAAAACCGGCGAGCCGCTGCTAGGCCGCATGGCGCTCGACAAGCAATACCACGGCGATCTCGAAGCCACCGGCAAAGGCCAGATGCTGACCGCTGGAACCAGCGTCAAAGGCTCGGCCGGATACGTCGCCATCGAGCGCGTCACTGGAACCCTGAACGGCCGCACCGGCAGTTTCGTGCTCCAGCACAGGGGCACTTTGACCCGCGGGGCGCCCACACAAAACATCACCGTGGTCCCCGATTCCGGCACCGGCCAGTTGGCAGGAATCGCCGGAAAGATGACAATCAATATCGTCGGCGGAAAGCATTCCTACGATTTCGAATACACGCTCCCCAAAACAGATTGAGTAATTGGGAAATTTGGTAATTGTGTAATTTTGATCGGTGGAATTCGGCCGGCAGTTACAATGTCTTAGCTGGTTTTTCAATTACACAATTACTCAATTGCACAATTACTCAATTACAAAATTATCCAATTCCCCAATGAACCGATTCGCCGAACCCATGTCCCGCCTGATTGACGAGCTGAAAAAGCTCCCCGGCGTCGGCGCGAAAAGCGCGCAGCGGCTGGCCTTCTACATCTTGCGCTCCAGCGACGAAGATGCCGAAGCCCTCGCCGCCGCCGTGCGCGACGTCAAGGCCAACCTGCGCCTCTGCTCCGTATGCAACAACATCACCGACGTGGACCCCTGCGCCTACTGCACCAGCCCCACCCGCAACCAGCGCCTGGTCTGCGTGGTCGAGGAACCCACCAACATCGCCGCCATCGAAAAGACCAAGCACTTCAACGGCGTCTTCCACGTCCTGCACGGCGCCATCTCGCCGCTGCAGGGCATCGGCCCCGAACAGTTGCGCATCTCGAACCTGATCACCCGCGTCGAAGCCGGCAACGTGGACGAAGTCATCCTTGCCACCAATCCCACGGTGGAAGGCGAAGCCACCGCCGTCTATCTCTCGCAGCAACTCAAGCGTGCCGGAGTCAAAATCACCCGCATCGCCATGGGCATCCCCGTCGGCAGCGACATCGAATACACCGACGAGATCACCATGCTGAAGGCCATGGAAGGCCGAAGAGATATGTAAAAGAATTACGGGCGCGATCGGCAAAGATCGCGCCCGCCCTTCCATAACCAGGTTACGAAGTGAAGATCACGCGGCCTACTTCGTGATCTCGAACACCGTCCCACCGTTGTAGAATCCCCCGTATCCGGTGGCTCCGAAGACATCGCCCGCCAAATTGACAATCGGGTCGCCAATGGGCCCCTCACCGTCGGCGAGGTCAAAGCTGTGCAGCACTGTCTCCTGCCATTGTCCCTGGCTGTCGCGAGACAACTCAAACACTACGCCGCAGCCCTGGCCTCCATAACATGATCCTCCGCCGCCAACGTTCGTGGTGCCATAGATCTTGTTGGAAACTATCGTGAGGCCATCGGGCTTTGCGCCATCGGGGCCACTAAACGCGTACAATATCTTTTCGGTCCACTGCCCTCCGGGCTGCGGCGACAGTTCGTATACGATTCCGCAGCCCAGGTTCGGACAAGAGTTGCCTCCGTCATTAGCGGTGCCATATAGACTGCCGTGTGGGCCAACTACAAGATGCAGCGGATATGACCCATCCGAGCTGTCGCTTGGGAAGTTGTGCACGATCTCCTCTGCCCAAATGCCATCCTTTCGCGGAATCAGCTTGAAAATAACGCCACAGTTAAGGTCGCAGCTTGTACCGCCGCTGGCCGTCGTTCCATAGAGATTGCCCGCCGCATCCATGACCAGACCGCCCGAGGGATTCCAGCCGTCCGTACCGTTGTCCTGGAAGACGTGCTGGATCTTGACCGTCCAACCGCTGGAACCAGGGCTCATCTCGATGACCCCGCCGCCGCCGCAATAATTGCAATTGCCAGCCTCGCTATACAGATTCCCGGCAGGATCGAAAGCCAAATCAAAGATCGGATTCTCGAGGCCACTGGCTAGCAGGACCGTCTCTGCCCAGGTTCCGTCTGCATTCGGCGAGAGTCTGTACAATACTCCATTGCCGTCTGTGCCGCCGATGGTCGTTGTCCCATAGAGATTGCCGAATCCATCGAAGACGAGGCGCGACGCCGGATTGTAGCCATCCCTGTGGTCAGTGCTGGTGTAGCGAAATGTGTGCAGAATCTTGTAGGCCCATCCGCCCCCGGCCTTGGGCATCAGCTCAAACACTGTTCCTTGCTTATACGCACCACCGTCCAATGTGGTGCCATAAAGATTCCCGGCGGAATCGGAAGTCAGGCTCGCAAGGGGGCCGCCCCCGACGGCTTGATTGAAATTGTGCAGCACCTTTTCCTTTTGTGCGGCCGCGCATGTGCTCGTCAGGAGCGGGGTTAGGGCAAAGATCGCCAATACCACAATTGATCCGAGAGATAATTTCTTGCCTTGCATTGAGGAATCCTCCTTGAGTTTCGGCGCGACGAGTCGTTGGTCTGCCCGGTTTCTTTAATTGGGGGCCGCAGAACGGGGCACTTAATAGCTACAGGTGAGAGGCGATCTCACTTGGGGGGAGAAAACACTATAGTACGCGTGTATCTTGGGGTCAACGCGGAATGCGCGTAATCGTGTGCAATTTCTTGCAACCTCGCGGGGATACGCTGAGATCCCGCGAGCCACCATGCTGAAAGCCACGGAAGGCCGGCGCGATCTGCCGGCTCTAAGACAATCCATTCATAGAAACATCATCTGCTGCGCCTCACGCCGACACGACATTTGTGCCGAGTGAGGGCTGCGCAGAAAAAGCTTGACCTTGGGATCGGTTCCAGGGTTCATACTGACCGGGAATGAGTGCGACCGACAAAGCCTTGCGTTCGGGAGATCTTGCCCGCTTAGCCGGCGTAAGCTCTGATACCGTCCGCCACTACGAACGGATCGGGATCCTGCCGGAAGCGCTGCGCACCTCGTCCGGCTATCGCATGTACTCTCATGACGCTGCTGAACGTGTCCGGCTGGTGAGGAGAGCCCTGCAGATCGGATTCACGTTGACGGAACTGGCGGAAATCCTCCAAACCCGCGACCGTGGTGGAGCGCCTTGCCAGCGCGTACTCGACTTGACCGAAGCGAAGCTCCGCTCCCTTGAGGAACAAATTCAGGAACTCCGCCGGACCCAGCGCTACATGCGTCAACTCGTTCGCCAATGGCGCCTTCAATTGACGCAACTACCGCCAGGCAAGAAAGCCATGCTATTGCACTCCCTGGCTGACAAACCCATGCCAGCTGCCAGGCCCGGAGCGCACAATTTCAAAAGGAGAAAACAAACGTGAGAAATCTTACCGCCGCTTTTCTGACCAGTTTCTTTTTGTTCTTTGTCGGATTGATCGCTGCGCAAGATACAGCGCAGGACAACAAGAAGGACGACTCCATGCAAAACTGCCCGATGCATCAGCAGCACGCAAAGGCAGATTCTCACCACGCCACGGTCGAGAAGCATGGCGATCAAGCCATGGGCTTCTCCCACGACAGAACCACGCACCACTTTCGTCTTGCGGCTGCGGGAGGCGCCATCGAAGTCACAGCGAACGATCCCACGGACAAGTCAAGCATCGAGGCCATTCGTTCTCACCTTTCGCACATTGCGGTCATGTTCACGAATGGAGACTTTTCCACGCCCATGTTCGTACATGATGGCGTTCCACCTGGCGTGACTACGATGCAGCTGTTGAAAACCGCTATCCGCTATCACTACGAAGAGAATCCTTCCGGGGGACGCATGCACATCGAGTCAACGGACCCGGTTGCGGTGGCGGCTATACATGACTTCCTGCGTTTTCAAATTAACGAGCATCAGACCGGCGATAGCCTGAATGCAGACAATGTCCACTAAACGGGAACCTCGGGCTCGAGGAAGACGTTCATCTCTTCCTCGGCCGTCGTTAAGCCCTCAGGCGGAGTTCCGCGATTGTATTCCGCCATGCGGTTCTTCCATTTGAGAAACTCGGTGATGCTTTGCGGCTCGATGCGCACCTCCACCCGCCGCAGGCTGGCCAGCAGCAGGTTCATCTCGTACCGGAATCCCGTGGCGGTGCGTAGGTTCTTGACCGAGGCCCGCATCATCTCGATGCGCCCGCGCCTAAACTCCAGCAGTCCCCATGCCGCGGGTAATTCTTCAACCTTCACCAGAGCGGGCGGCGTCAGGTAGAAGCGCTCGCAGCCCACGCCCTGCTCGGCCTTCTGCCGGAAAGGCTTATCGCGATCGGCGAGAAAATCGGCTCGCGTGACCTTGCACTCGACCAGCACCGAATGGCAGGCACGCTTCCATCCAATCGCGTCGGGCATCTCGCCGCTGACGCAGGCCTGCTCCGACAGCACCACCCCGCAGCGATAAGACCGCAGCCACCGGACCGCTTTCTCCACCAGTTGTGCGTGAGTCATGAGGACTTCCTAGCATCCGGCTTACGAACACCAGATCGCAGAATCAACGACATTCTTACGCCGCAGGAGAAGCAGAAGGAAGTAACTGGCTGGCTTCGCCGTGAGCGTGCGCTTACGCAGCCGAACCTGTGCGTATGCCCGAAGCCGGGCGCCGCAAGCCGGAAGCCGCCTTCACCACCACCGGCCTGCGCAGCACGGTTTCCAGTAGATATCTTTCCGCGGCGATAGTCTGCGCGGTGGGACTTCCCGGCGTATATCCCTCAGCGGAGATGATAAGGGCTTCATTCTTCCCCAACCTTGCCGGCTTGCGCAGAAACCCATTCGTCCGCCGCTTGCCGGCGTCCGCATTTTCGATCTGCACGCGCCGGATGTGCCCGTCGTGCGCGGCGTCCATCGCATTCGCCAGCCGCAAGATGGCCACCAGCCGAATGACGGCCTTCTGCTCATCGGGAAGCAAATCGCGCAGGGCTTTGTGGCTACGCGTGGGCAGAGCCCCGGCATGAAAGCGCGCCACGACCGCGGCTCGCTGCATATTTTCCGCTTTCCATCCCAACGGCGTGCCGTGCGCCCGGATCAGTTCCAGCGACGCCTTGTGATGCCCTTTCTTTTCCTTGGACCGGCCCACATCGTGCAACAGCGCGGCCACGTACAGGGTGTCGCGCCCATCCGATCCTTTACCCTTCGATCCTTTACCGCTCAACCCGTCGCCGTTCAATCCGTTGCCGTTGAACGTGAGCAGCCCTGCAGCTTCCAGTCCGTCATAGAGTTCCAGCGCCAGACGAGCCACGCGTTCGGAATGCGCAAAATCGGGATCGAGCGCCTTCGCCCACAACTTCATGCGTCGGGTCGCAACCTCTTGAATCTGCTTGCCTTGCGGCAGCCCGGCGCGCCACGCGTTCCACAGTGAGCCAGGCCCGACCATCTTCTGCCGGTACTCTTCCAGCCGCTTCGTCCGTTCCTCCACAATGCGCGCGTGCCAGGCTTTGCGCGAATCGTCGTGTTCCGCAACATCGGGAAACACGTGGCAGGAAAGCGCGGTCGCCCACAGCACGTCCAGATCGTGCACTTCACCGAGCAGGTCCTGCATGTGTTTCAAATCATTGCTCCAGGCTTTGTGCTCGGCAGGCAGAAAATTCTCCACAATATAGCGAAAGCGCTTGATGCCGATGCGCAAGGTGTGGAACGCCACCTGCGACCGGTTGCGCGTGGCGCGGTTGTGCAGGTCGCGCGCGGCCGTCCAGCGCTCCAGGGCCAGGTGCTTGAACACCGCGCTTCCCGGCCGGACGCGCGCCGCGCGCAGGGGCAGAGACTTGCTCCACTGGCGCCATTGCTTGCGGTCGAATTCTTCCAGTGCCGCCCGAGCCTCGTGTTTCTGCTGGCCCTCGCGGTGCTTGAGAATTTCGAGCAGGGCCTGAGCCGCCGGATCGCGAACTGGCTGGGGATAATCGTTTGGATTTACCGCTTGCTCCGCGTCCGGGGTCGCGGTTTGTGCCGGGGTTCCTTCTGCCTGGAGAGATGCGTGCGAGGGGGCCCCCGCCACACTTGCCGGGTGGAGTTTATCTATCCACTCCATCATGATCTGCACGTCGCGCAGATCGCCCAGTCGCTGGAACAGCCGCTTGCCGGCTTTTTTCATCGCCTTCCAGCCGGGATCGGGATCCATGGCCATCATTCCGTCAGCCATGGATCGGCAGCGCCGCAGCGCCACCCGCAGATCGTGCACCGGATCGGCGCTGAAGTCGGCCGCAATGTGGTCGCACTCCTCGAGCACGCGCGCCATCCAGTAGCGCAGTCCGGTCGTCTTGGTAGCGGTCTTCACGCTTCCTCTGTATCTTAGTGGAAGAACCGGTCCAAATTCGAATGAAACCATCGTTTGTATCCCTTCCGCAACGCTGACCACCCAATCCTCGCCTGCCACCCAACCCAACCAGCGACCTTCGAGTGGAACCAGTGGACAAGCCCTTTCCAATTACTTCCGTAACGTTTTAGCCCTTACTGTTTCCCTTTACCCTTGGACTGCATAGTTGCGTTTCAGAGGAGTCTGCCATCTCTGCCACAAATACATCGCAAGGTGCCCGCTCGGCCTCGGCGCGCGCGTTTGTGCACAGTCTGAACATCCTCATTAAGTACGCGCGGATGTACGGCTATGACCACAAACGCACCGAAGGCCAGTTCGAAACCACGTGGAACGAGTTGCAGCAGGGTTTGCCCACCACCGGTGACAGCGGCTTCCTGCTGGGCGTTTCCGACAACAAGCTGCTGCTCGACGGCATCCCGCTGGAAACCGGCAACGCCGAACGCAGCTTCGCGCAATTGCTGAATACCGCCGGACTGGCCAGCCTGCACTTCTCCAAAGACGTCACGGTTGCAGACTTCACGCGCCTGGTGCGCGCCTTCACCGTGGCGGGATCGAAGGCCACGGACGTAGCCAAGCAGATTAAAGACGCGCTGGGCGAAAACAAAGACAGCACCATCAAGATTAATGAAGTGAAGTTCGTGGCCGCCGACCCGCTGACCGGAGACGTCAGCATTGCGGCCCAGATTGCGGCGCAAACTCTGGGACCCGAATTCAAGCAGTGGCTCAACGATCCCCAGAAGTTGCTGCAATTGATCGCCGCCGCCGAAGGAGCGAACGCCGGCGGAGGCGCCACCAACGCCGATGGCGTTCCCATGGTCCCGCTGGGAAGCGCACCCAGTGGCGGTAAAGGCGGAGGCGGAGGCACGGGAACCGGCACAGGCACGGGCGTGGCTCCGGCCTGGACTGGTCAAACCGTTCCCTTGCAGGAACAGGAAGTCATTCAGGCGATCCGGCTGCTGACCCGGTTCGGGCAGGTGTCGCAGGATCCCAACATCAAAGAACAAGATCTGCAAAAAGAGCTCACCGACACTGATCCCAACACCCGGCTGAACCTGCAGCAACTGCTGGGCAGCCTGGCGGCCAAGGCGGCGACAGACGAGGAAGATACACCGCTGCTCATGAAGGCGGCCGAGCACATGGCCATCCGCTTCGCGCTGGAGCGGTATCAGAAGGGCGAAATTAAGGTCAATGCCGTGCACCAGATGATGGAGCACATGAGCCGGCAAATGGACTCATTGCGCCAGATTCTGAAGCTGCAGGAAGAGAAGATGAGCAAGGCCGGCATCCTGGTGGAGTCGCACGCCGACATCCTGGACCGCATGTTCTGGGCGGAAGTGCCGGAGTCGGGCAAAAAGAGCGTGCTCATGTCGCACGAAGCGCCCTGCGTCCCCCCCCGCAACATACGCCAGTTCGTGGAAGTTCTGCTGGACCGCGAAGATAACCAGTCGGCCGAAGAAGTCCTGAACAATTATTCCAGCTGCCTTACCGCCAAGGATATCGAATCGCGGCGCAGGACCGCGATCGGCATCAGCCAGCTGGCGGACTTGTACTCGCGTCTGGGCGGACAGGCTTTGGGACTGGCCATCCGCCGGCTGAGCGAGCAACTGGTTGCCGACAAAGATCCCGAACTGCAGAGCCTGCTCAGCGCAGCATTTGTCCGTCTGAGCCAGGAATCCAGCGCCTCGAAGAACTACGCCGCGGTGAACGAGGTCTGCGTCGGCATGGAACTGGTCGGAGTGCAGCGTCCGGTGCTGATGAACGAACTGCGTCCGCGCGTGGGAGTGGAAAACCGGCTGCCGGAGTTCATTGAAGAAGCGCTGCGTCTGGACTCGATGCCGGCCGACCTGCTGGCCGTTTTGCGGCGCACCTGCCAGTCGGGCGCCGAGCATCTGGCCGACCGTTTCTTCCGTTGCATGCGCCGCGATGAGTGCGACCGCATGATCGAATTGGTCACGCAACTGGGGTCGCCGGCTTTGACCCAACTGCGCGAAATCCTGCGCACTGGCCAGCCGCGGCAGGCTTCGACCGCTGTCGGGCTGGTCAGCCGCCTCGACGTACGCACCCTGCTGGAGCTTTTGCCGATGCGTCTGCCCGAGTGGAACCGCTTCTATCACGACGTGGTGGTGCGCCAGATCGCCTACGGCAACGCTTCCGACCGCGGCCGCACCCTGCTGGAACTGGCGGAAATTCTCGATCCTTTCGTGCTGCCCGAAGCCGTGGACGAAATCGGGATGAGCGGCGACATAACTGCGGTCCCGCCGCTGATTGCCATGGCCCGGCCGGGAGACGCGGCTTCCCGCTCTCCGTTCGTGCAACTGAAAGCGGTAGAGTCGCTGGGCCGGCTGCGTGATCCCGAGGCCGTGCCGACCCTGCGCGAAATTCTGGAAGCCAAGAAAACCTTCGGCTGGGTGCATCATCGGGAGCTGCGCATTGCCGCCGCGCAGGCTCTGTCGAAGACCGACCCCAGATACAGTTCCCAGGTCGTCTCCGACACCGGACTGGAGCCGGCGGAACTGGCCATCGCTGCGCTCGATATGGCCCCGGCCTGCCCCTGGGTCCGGCAGCGCCGCTACGAGCGCATGGTGCTCTCCAAGACTGTCCCGGCTACCATTGGCAGTTCGTGGGGCAAGTCGAGGATCATGATCCACGAACTCAGCCTGGGCGGCGGCATGGGGACCAAGGAAGACAACCTCCGCGTCGGCACGGAAGCAGATCTTGAGATCTCGCTGGGGATGCGCTCGAAGATTCGCGCTCACGTGCTGTTGCGCCGCGCACGCGTCAACGAAGTGGGATTTGAAATCGTCGAGACCGACCTGGAGAGCCGCTACCGCCTGCGCCGCCTCCTGATTGACGCACTCAACCGCGTGCCCCAGAACAAGGGACAGGAGTGGAGCGGCGAACGGAAAGTGTAGAACAGCGTCTAGCTTCTAGCTCTTAAAGTTCAAAATACGAAAGCCTCTGCTCGCGGGCAGAGGCTTTCGCTTTGTAGCGCCGGCGTCCCCGCCGGCTGTCGAGCGGGCGTCTCGCCCGCGCATTCCCTTGCTACTTTACCTTGGCAAAGATAATAACCAGGGTATACAGCGCGAGCGATTCGATCAGCGCCAGGCCCAGAATCAGCGCCAGCTGAATGCCGGGACGGGCAGCCGGATTGCGCGCCAGCCCTTCGGCCGCGGCGGCGGTTGCCTTGCCCTGCGCCAGGGCGCAGATGCCGGAAGCGAAGGCCATCGAGAATCCGGCGGAGATGGCGACCCAGTTGACTTCGCTCGAAGCTCCGCCCTGTGCGAAGGCCGGGACGGCGAACGAGAGTACGGAAAGTACCAGGAACAGCTTGCTCAGTTTACCCATTGTGTTTCTCCTTGTATGAATTGCCGCCAGTGGGTGGTTGACGCCATCCCGTACAGGCGTCCTCACGCTTGCGGCTGGTCATTTCTCACTTCTCACCCTCAGAAAACTGAGAACTGACGACTCTTCTCAGTGCTCGTCGGCCACTGCACCCTGCAGATAGACCGTCGTCAGCAGCACGAAAATATAGGTCTGCAGCAGCGACACCCCGATGTGCAATCCCAGGAAAAGAATCGGCACGCCGAGGGGCACGAGCGAAAAGAAAACCAGAGTGACCAAGTCGCCCGCAAACATGTTCGCATAGAGACGGATGGTCAGCGACAGCATCCTTGCAAAATGACTGATCAGCTCGATCGGAAGCATCAAGGGTGCCAGTGCCGGCATAGGTCCGGCGAAATGCTTCAAATAGGCGATGCCCGCGTGCTTAAAACCCTGGCTCTGATAGTAGACAAACGCGCAGATCGCGCATCCCAGCGGTACGACGGGATTGGCGGTAGGCGACTCAAAACCGGGTATGACGCCGATCAAATTACAGATCAGAATAAAGAATACAAGCGTAGCCAGAAATGGCGTGTACCCTTCGCTGTGATGCCCGATGATTTCGTGGCTCTGGCCTTTGATGAATCCCTCCACGCCTTCGAATGCGTGCTGCAACCCGCCGGGATTATCCACCGACAGGCGCGAACGCACCAGCAGGAACAGGATCAGCAGGAAGGTAAAGACCAGAAACTCCATGGCAAAAGCGTTGGTGATGGGCGCTTCCGCATGCTTGGGCTCAATGTGCAACGCCCTCAATAGCGACGTGACCGGACTGGCGAACAGGCGGTTCAGGATTTCCGTAAACCAGAGTTGTTCAGGCATATGACAGCTTTTGGCTCTTTGCTATTAGCCCTTAGCTTGGCCGCGGTGATGCCGGCCTCCGCGCTAAACCCCGCGGACCAGCGCTGCGTACAGTTCGTAAGCTGCTTCGCAGGCGATGGCCGCCACGGGCAAAAATAAGCCCACCAGGAGGCCATTCAGGCTCGCGGGAGAAACAGTCAATATAACATAGGCGCCGGCGGCCATCAAAACGTAGCGCAGGAGAAATCGGGAAACAATTCCCTGCCCCGACGTGGACGTTGCCGCGCCGGTCGCACGGTCGGCAAAGCCGCTGATGACGCGCTTCAGCCAGTAGAAATTGACGTAAGCGATCACGCACCCGAAGGCAAAACCCAAAGCCGGGCGCACGCCAAACCTCCACCAGGCGGCCGCTATCAGCAAAGGGGCGAGCCCCGCCATAAAGTGTCGAATGCGGTCGAGGGCCCCGGAGTAGAAGCGCTCCGCGGCGGGATCCGGGCTGAGTTCGTTCTGTGGTTGATCGGGCATCAGGGTCGGCAACCAGACATGGTACGCCAGAGGGGAGATTCACTTCGTGTCGCGCATCGCCGTGCGGATCAATTCGATGAAGCCGGCAGCGATGCCCAGCAGTATCCCCGCCAGGTACAACCAGGTCGTATGCAGCCAGCGGTCGAGAGCGGCCCCCACCAGCCATCCCACCACGAGAGCCGCGGGGAGGACAAAGGCCAGCTGACTATAGCGGGCGAACTGCAGCCAGAAATTCTTCTTCTGCTCAGCATTCTGGTTGTCGTGCTGGTCTTCGTGCTGATCATCGGGAGTGGGGGCGGCTGACATTTGAATTGCTGCCGGGCTTCGCCCGGCCGGACAGCCGAGGGCGGCTGTCCCCACATAGGCATCTTAGCGGACCAGCTTCGCCACCGCCGGGCTCTGCACGATCCCCAGCGCCCAGTTCACCACTTCGATAAACCGGTTGGGCAGGATGCCGATGAAAATCGTGGCGAACGCGGCAATGCCAATCCCCGCGCGCATGGTGTAGCTCACTGCAAGCTTCTCTTCGCCAGCTTCGACCTGCCCCATGAACATCGCGTTGGCAATCTTCAAATAGTAGTACAGGCCGAAGACGGAGTAGAGCACGCCCAGCGCGGCCAGAACGTAGTGCTGGGTTTCGATCAGGCTGAGGAAAATGAAATACTTGCCCCAGAATCCGGCCAGCGGCGGAATTCCCGCCAGCGAAAGCAGGAAGACCAGCATGAGTACGGCTTCCACTGGAGCGCGCGAATAGAGACCGTTCAGATCGTCGAGTTCGTCCCCGATGATCTTCTTGTGGCGCAGCGACGTAATCACGCCAAACGCGCCCAGATTCATAAACGTGTATACCAGCAGGTAGATGAGGATACCCTTGATCCCGTCGGCGTTGAGCATCGCGGCGGTTCCGGCGATCAGGCCGAGCAGCATGTAGCCCACATGCGCAATGGAAGAATAAGCCAGCAGGCGCTTGGTGTTGGTCTGGGTTAGAGCCGCCAGGTTCGCCCCGGTCATGGTCGCGATGGAGACAAACACCAGCACCGGAGCCCATATTGGCCTAAGAGCAATCAGTCCACTCAAACGAAATGGGCTGCCGATCAAAATTCGCAGCAGCATAGCCCATCCCGCGGCCTTCACCGCAACCGACATGAATCCGGTGATGCTGGTGGGCGCGCCTTCGTAGGCGTCTGGCGCCCACTGGTGGAACGGGATGGCGGCGATCTTGAACAGCAGTCCGGTGAGCGTCGTCAGCAGCGCGATGATCGCCACGAACCGGTACTCGTTCTGCATGATGCCGGACATTTTGCTTCCGATGACCATCAGGTTCGTGCTGCCGGTCAGGCCATAGAGCAGCGACAGTCCGTAAGCAAAAATGCCCGAGGAAAATGCGCCCAGCAGAAAATATTTCAGCGCCGCTTCGTTCGACCGCCGGTCGCGCCGCAGGAATCCGACCAGCACGTAAGTGGAGATCGCCATCAGTTCGAGGCCAATAAAGATGAGCACGATGTCGGCGCCGGCGGCCATGCACATCATGCCCGCGACCGAAAGCAGCATGAGCGCGTAATACTCGCCGTGGTTTTCGTTTTCCGTTTCCAGATAGCTGACCGACATCAGGATGGCGACGGCCGTGCCCGCCAGGAACAGGTAAAAAAAGTAAATCGCCGCGCGGTCCATGAGCACCGTGTACATCAGCCCGTAGGAATACGGCGCGGGCCCCAGCCAGTGCTGAATGTTGTAAACCGCCTTTGCCGAAAACATCACGCCGATCAGCGCTGTGACCGCGTTGGCCCACTTCTGCTCTTTCGGCAGCATCAGATCAATCAGCAGGATGCCCAGCGCAAACAGCGTGAGCAGAATGATGGGCAGGGCCAGCAGGTAATCCGTCGCCGAAAATTGGGGAAGCGCGCCCACTAGTTCTTCCCTTTCGCAGTTGCGGTTGCCGCCGGTCGAATTGCGGGTGGTCGCTTTGCGGGTGACGCAACGGCCACGGGCACGACGGCCGCCGGCGTTTGCGCCGCGGCGTTGGCGACGGTCTCGGGCGTCGAAGCGTCACGGTGAACGGTAGCCACGAGATGGTTCACCGGTTGCTCCAGAATCTGGAAAAACGGCTTGGGATACAGTCCGATCCAGAAGGCCATGATGAGTAGCGGCACGAACGTGGCCACTTCGCGCGGCGTCAGGTCGTGCAGCTTCTCGTTCTTGGGATTGGTGACCGTCCCGAAGAACACGCGCTGATAAAGCCACAGCAGATACGCGGCCGCGAGCACAACCCCGGGCACAGCCCACGCGGTCCAGAACCAGCCGGGGTGACCGGCGATGTCCTTCTCCAGGAACGTCCCTCCCAGAATGGTGAACTCGCCGACGAAGCCGTTGAGCAGCGGCAGTCCCATCGAAGACAGGAACATGATCATCGTGATCGTGGCATACACGGGCATCACGTTGGAGATGCCGCCGTATTCGGAGATTTCGCGCGTGTGCCGCCGTTCGTACAGGATGCCGACGATCAAGAACAGCGCGCCGGTGGAGATGCCGTGATTAATCTGCTGCAGGACAGAGCCGCTCAGTCCCAGCGGCGTGAGCGCGAAAATCCCCAGCGTGCAGAAGCCGAGATGGCTGACGGAAGAGTATGCCACCAGCTTCTTCATGTCCTTCTGCATTAGCGAGACCAACGCGCCGTAGATGATCGCGATGATGGAGAGCACCATCACCCAGAAGCGAACTCGGGTGTGCATGAGAACGTCTGGGAAGAATGGCAGTGAGAAGCGAATGAATCCGTACGTGCCCATCTTCAGCAGGACGCCCGCCAGGATCACGGAGCCCGCGGTCGGCGCTTCCACGTGCGCATCGGGCAGCCAGGTGTGAAAGGGGAACATCGGAACCTTGATGGCGAAGGCGAAGAAGAAGCTCAGGAACAGCAGCGTAGCGGCGTAGGGGCCGTAGTCGGTGTAAATCTGCGGCGCGGTCTTATAGAGCTCAGGGATGCTGAACGTGTAAAGATGATCGAGTGACGCGCTGTGATGGTGGAAGTAGAGAAACAGAATGCCAAGCAGCATCAGCACCGATCCCGCCAGGGTGTAAAGGAAGAACTTGATGGCGGCGTAGAGCTTCCGCGGGCCTCCCCAGATGCCGATCAGCAAATACATCGGTACCAGCATGGCTTCCCAGAAAACGAAGAAGAGGAAGAAATCCAGCGCCATGAAGACGCCCAGCATGCCCGTCTGCAGTATGAGAAACCAGATGTAGTATTCCTTGACGCGATTCTCGATGGCCGTCCACGACGACAGGATCGAGACCCAACCCAACAGTGTCGTGAGCATGATGAGCAGGAACGAAATGCCGTCAATGCCCAGCACGTAGCCCGCGCCGATCGAGGGGATCCAGTTGTTGGCCGTGCCCTCAATGAACTTGAAGCCGGGCTCGAAACGCTGCGCCCAGAACCACGGCACCAGCGGAATCGAGATCAGGAAGCCGGCGAGCGCGAAAATATTGGCGATCCAGCGAATAGCTTCCTTGTTCTCCTTGGGGACGAACAAGAGCAGGATCGCGCCCACCAGCGGCGTGAAGAGGATGATGGACAGAATGTGGTTTTGCATAGTCAGCTTCTAGCTGTGAGCGATGAGCAATGAGCTGTGAGCGACCCTGATTTTGCTCGCTCAAAGCTCATAGCTCGATGCTCACAGCTCAGTGGTACACGTAATAAAACAAAAAGCCTGCTAACCCTGCGGTCATAACCAGGGCATACCATTGCACCAGGCCCCATTCGAACATGCGCGCGGGATAACTCAGCATGCGCGCCAGAATCGCCGGGCCGTTGACGCCGATTCCGTCAATGATCCACTTGTCCCACCAACTGGAAATGGTCGCGGTTAGGCGCGTAATCCAGCCGGCCCCATTCACCGCTCCATCCACGATGTTGGCGTCGAACCAGGAACTTGCCTCGCCGAGGCCCATGACGCCTAAGCGTACGTCGCGCACTTTGCGTCGCCCTGTGAACACGTAGTCATAGCCTTCGTCCACGTAATACTTGTTGAGCAGCGTGTCGTAAACCGGCGGAGCGGCGGCAGCGATGGGCTCAGTGAACCCTTTGTTGGCGTTGCCGTACGCGCGCGAAGCCATATACCACCCCGCACCGGCAGCCGCGACCGAGAGAAACATGAGCAGATATTCGGTGCCGCGGGGGCCCTCTTCAGGCGCGGGCGCTTCGGCCTCCACATGATTGGCGAACACTGGCTCCAGGAACTTCTCGAACCGATTCGAACCGCCAAGGCTCGGCGAGACGCCCAGATACCCCGCCGTGATCGAGAAGAAGGCCAGGATCACCAGCGGCACGGTCATGGACTTCGGCGATTCGTGAATATGATGCTCGACTTCGTGGCTGGCCACGCGCGACGGGCTCCAGAACGTCAGATAGATCAGCCGGAACATGTAGAAGGCGGTCATCAGCGCCGTAACGAAGGTGATCCCCCAGAGCACATGGCTGTATTTCCACGCCTGCCACAGAATTTCGTCTTTCGAGAAAAAGCCTGCCAGACCTGGGATTCCGGCGATGGCGAGGGTCGCGATGAGCATGGTGCGATAGGTGACGGGAATCTTTCCGGCGAGGTTGCCCATGTTGCGCATGTCCTGCTCGCCGCTCATGGCGTGAATCACCGAGCCCGCCCCAAGGAACAGCAGCGCTTTGAAAAAAGCATGGGTGAAGACGTGGAACACGCCGGCCGCGAAGGCTCCCACACCGAGCGCGAGGAACATATAGCCGAGCTGCGACACGGTGGAATATGCCAGAACGCGCTTGATGTCGTTTTGCACCAGGCCGATGGACGCGGCAAAGATGGCGGTCAGCGCACCGACGATGGCAACCACCATCATGGACGTTGGCGCCAGCACAAACAGAGCATTAGACCGCGCCACCATGTACACGCCCGCCGTGACCATGGTCGCGGCGTGGATCAGAGCAGAAACCGGCGTCGGGCCTTCCATCGCGTCGGGCAGCCAGACGTAGAGCGGCAGTTGCGCCGATTTGCCGCAGGCTCCGACAAAAAGCAACAGCGTGGCGGCGGTGATGATGGGATTCCCCATCAAGCTGGTGGCATGCTCCCGGGCGAATCCAGTCACGTCAATGAAGCGCAGCGAGCCGCAAATCCACGCGATGAAGAACATGCCGAGGATGAATCCGGCGTCTCCGATGCGGTTGACGATGAATGCCTTGTTGGCCGCATCGCTCGCCGACTTGCGATGAAAATAGAAACCGATCAGCAGATACGAGCACAGGCCCACGCCTTCCCAGCCCACGAACATGAGCGCATAGTTGTTGGCGAGGATCAACGTCAGCATCGAGAACATGAAGAGGTTGAGATATCCGAAAAAGCGGTAGTATCCGCCTTCATGCCCCATGTAGCCAATCGAATAAATGTGGATCAGCATGCCGACGCCGGTAACGAACAGCAGCCAGATGCTGGAGAGCGGGTCGAGAAGAAATCCGGCATCGGCCTGGAAGGCGGCCTGCGAGCCGTCGGATTTCAGGTACGCGATGTGGCCGGTGTCGGGGCCGAGCCAGGTATAGAGAATCTTTTCGTAGGGCTTGTGGTCGTTGGCGGCGGCCCAATTGGTGTACTCCCACACCGCACCGCACGCCATGACAAACGCCAGCACGACTACGCCAACGCAGACCGCGCTCACCGTCGCCTTCTGCAGCTTGCGCCCGAAAAAAAACATGAGCGCCGCCCCGAAAGCCGGCAGCAGCGGAATGAGGTAGATGTGGGAGAGAAACATTCGTTCTCAGTTCTTGAGCTTTTGGCTCTTAGCCTTTAGCTCTTAGCTCAAACCCTTTGTCGCTCAGCTAAAAGCCAAGAGCCAACAGCCAAGAGCGGTTTTCTACCACTTCAACAAATTAATTTCGTCCACGTTGACCGTCTCCTTATTACGGAAGAAGGCGATCAGGATGCCGAGGCCGACCGCGGCTTCCGCGGCGGCGTCGGTAATCACAAAAATTGCGAACACCTGCCCGTGCAGTCCTCCCCACATGCGGGAAAACGCAACCAGGTTCAAGTTGACCGCGTTCAAAATCAATTCGATGGACATCAGCACGATGATCACATTGCGCCGCGTCAACACGCCGATCACGCCCAGCAGGAACAGGGCAGCCCCCAGCACCAGGTAATGCAAGGTCGAAATGTGGAGCACTGCGTCCATCGGCTCTCAGCTCTTAGCCTCTCGGTACTCGGTACCCGGTACTCGCAACTAAATCCTCTTCTTCGCCATCACCACCGCTCCGATGATCGCCACCAGCAGCAGCAGCGAGGCAATCTCGAAGGGAAACATGTACATGCCCGTGTGCCGGTCAAACAGCAGACCCGCAACCGCCTGCGTGTTCTGCGCCTCCGGGTACGACGAACTGCCTTCGGGGAACAGCAACTTCCCTTTCGTGTAGACCGCGATGAACAGTCCGCCCAGCGCCGCAGCCGCGGCGATTCCCACCAGCCACTGCTTGTTAAACTGCCGCTCCTTCATGGTGCGCTCAATATTGATCAGCATGATCACGAACAGGAACAGCACCATGATGCCGCCGGCATACAGAATGATTTGCACGCCGGCCACGAACGGGGCGTAAAGCATCAGGTAGAGTCCGGCCTGGGCCAGCAGCGTGGTAATCAGCGCCATGGCCGAGTGCACCGCGTTCTTGCGCGTGATCACCAGGATGCCGCCGATGATCATCGTCGCGGCCAGCAGGTAAAAGAAAAACGGTGTGGCTACCGGCTTCATAAAATGTGTCTCAGCCATTGCTCAACTGACGGCTCAAGGAATGCGGTTGCCGCCGTCAGTATCAGAACCGCCAATCCCGTGGGCAACAGAACCTTCCATCCCACTTTCATGAGCTGGTCAAAGCGGTAACGCGGGAACGTGCCACGATACCAGATATACAGGTACATAAACGCGGCAACTTTCGCCGAAAACCAGAAAATGTCGTTAACCCGATCCCGCACGAGCGGAACGAACAGGACCAGACCGATCAGGCCGAGCACCGCACCGAATGCCGCGAGGCCCATCGTCTGAATCTTGAACAACGGATGCTTGGGCATGCGGACCACGTTGAACAAGCACATGCCCGCCAAAAACAGGAACGCGATCCCAGGACAGAGTGCGAAAACCAAGTCCAGTGCGCCTCTTGAAGCAGATGGGTCCACTGGCGGCCAGACGTGCGGTATGGCAACTTCCGGCCCGTGCAAACTCGGAAACGGCCTAAGCCATCCACCCAGCCAAAGCGTCACCGCGATCGAAGAGACGGCGATCATCGCCGAGTATTCCGCGAGAAAGAAAAGCGACCAGCGGAAACCGCTATACTCGGTGTGGAATCCCGCGGTCAACTCCGATTCCGCCTCAGGCAAATCGAAGGGCGCGCGGTTAGTCTCGGCAATCATGGCGACCGCGAAAATCGCGAATGCGACCAGGCCCAGGGGAAAGAACTTGAAGATGAACCATGTGCCTTGGGCCTGCTGCGCCCGCACGATTCCAATCATGCTCAGCGTGCCCGTGCCCTCGGCGTTAAGGCTGGTCATCAGGATGACCGACACCACAGCCAGTCCCATAGCCACTTCATACGACACCATCTGCGCGCTCGATCGCAGCGCCCCGATCAGCGGATAGTGCGAGTTCGAGGCCCAGCCCGCGGTCACAATGCCCAGCACGCTGAGCGACGACACGCCCAGCATGAACAGGATGCCGATATTCATGTCAGTGATGGCGTGCGTCGGGCCGAAGGGGACGACAACGAAAACTGTGAATGCGGCGAGAACGACGATAAACGGCGCGACCCAGAAAACCACCGCGTCAGCTTCGGCAGGAATGATGTCTTCTTTGAGAAGCAGCTTCAACGCGTCGGCGATGGGCTGGAGCAGTCCGTGCGGCCCTACGCGCATGGGTCCCAGGCGCACCTGCATGTGAGCCAGGATCTTGCGCTCCAGCCAGTTCATGCAGATGACCGCGACAGAGAGCCCGGCAAACACCAGCAACACGTAGACTGTCGCCCAGAACCAGTTTCCTGCGGCGCCGGGCGTTAGATCGCTGGAAAGATAAGACTGAATGTATTGCACCAACGCCCCCATCAGCGGTCCACCTCGCCCAAAACGATATCGAGCGTGCCGATGACGGCGATCACGTCGGCCACAAGCTGGCCGCGGCACATCAGGTCGAGCGCCTGCAGGTTCACGAACGAGGGCGGCCGCACCCGCATGCGGTACGGCTGCGTGGAACCGTCGCTGACAATGAAGTATCCGAGCTCGCCCTTCGGCGCTTCAATCGAGTGATAAACCTCGCCCACCGGAGGCTTCATCACCTTGGGCACCTTGGCCATGATCGGCCCTTCCGGGATGCCTGCCACCGCCTGCTCAATGATGCGCAACGATTGCCGCATCTCCACCATGCGCACCAGATACCGGTCATACGTGTCGCCGTTCAGGCCGATCGGAATTTCGAAATCGAAATTCTTATAGTTCGCGTAGGGTTGAGCCTTGCGGATGTCCCACTTGACGCCGCTGGCGCGTAGCACGGGTCCGGTCACGCCCAGCGCGATGCAGTCCTTGCCTGAAATAACCCCCACACCCTTCGTGCGTTCCAGCCAGATACGGTTGGTGGTCAGCAGCCCTTCGTATTCGTCAATTTTCGGCTTGAAGAAAGAAATGAAGTTCTTCACGTCCCTTTCGAAACCGTCATAGACCTCGTATTGCAGGCCGCCGATACGGAAAGCGTGCGTAGTCAGGCGGGCGCCGCAATATTTCTCGAAAATCTTGAGGATTTCTTCCCGGTCGCGGAAAGTGTAAAAGAGCGGCGTGATCGCCCCGATGTCGAGCGCATGCGTGCCCAGCCAGAGCTGGTGGCTGGCAATGCGGTTCAGCTCCGTAAGAATGACGCGCACGTATTGCGCGCGGGGCGGAGCTTCCACGCTGAGCAGTTTTTCGACCGCTTCGCAGTATCCCAGGCCGTTCGAGACCGCGGCGACGTAATCCATGCGGTCCACATAGGGATTGAACATCGTGTAAGTGCGGTTCTCGCCGATCTTTTCCACACCTCGGTGCAGGTAGCCGATCACGCACTCGAGGCCCATGACCTTTTCGCCGTCAAGCCGCAGAATGACCCGCAGCACCCCATGGGTCGCAGGATGCTGCGGCCCCATGTTGATGACGAGTTCGTTCGCGTCCAGAAAAGTCTTATCGGGCGTTTCCAGATCGAGCGGCGAGAGTGGAGTGGAGTCGGTCATTGCCAAGATTTTTCGATCGCTACGATATCGCGTGCCGAATCGGGTTCAGCCGGAACCAAAGCGGGCCCAGCCGCGAAGCGGCGGCAGAGTACAGCCCACGGCGCAAGCCGTGGGTGAAACACGATACGAGGAACCAGCCCCGAAGGGGCGAAAGAAAAACCGCGATGCCGATGCGGCCCCGTAAAACTCGCCTTCAGCTCGGTCTTCATTGGCCGCTCTCAATCCCCAGGTTGATCTGCACCCATTCATTATCCTGCTGCAGGATCCCGTAATCCTTGCGCAAGGGATGTCCCTTCCAACCGTCGGGCAGAAGAATTCGTTTCAGATCGGGATGTCCGTCGAACTTGATGCCGAACATGTCAAACACTTCGCGCTCCAGCCAGTTGGCGGTCGCCCAGATCGGGACGGAACTCGGCAGGCTCTCGCCATCGGCAATTTGCGTCTTGACCCGAATGCGTTCGTTGCGCGGGAACGAATAAAGCACCCAGACCACGTCAAACTGTTTCTCGCGCTTGGGATAGTGCACGGCGGTGATGTCCACGCAGTAGTCGAACTCTTCCTCGTTGCGCAGAACCTGCAGAATCTCCGGAATCAGCGAGCGGTCCACCACCATGTAGTTCTGCCCGAGATGAGTCAGCGGCTCGACACCGGAACCGTACTCCCGCTTGAACTTGGCGACCATGGGCGAATCCCACGGGGTCGGCACGGGAGCCGCGGGTTTCGGGGGAGCAGCGGCCGGTTTGGCGGCGGGCGTAGCCGGCGAAGGAGCCGCAGGTGCGGCGGCAGCAGGCTTGGCCGGAGTCGCAGCAGCGGGCTTGTCGGCCGGTTTCGCTTCAGATGGAGCCGAGCCGGAAGGAGCAGCTTTCACCCCGCCCGGAGTAGCGGGCTGATCCGCCGCCGGCTTCGGCTCGCCTTCCGGCGGCGGTGGTACAGGGGATTTCGTTTCGTCCGGCATAGCTTGCGAAGGCACGAACCTACTGCAGAGGCTGCGTTTGGAAGAACGTTAACTTTTATCAGCTTGAGGGAATGGTGTCAACGAGGGCGCTCGTCAGGCCGCGTATCTTGCTAGCAATCCCGACTGGTCGTCCGGGTAGGCATAAAATTCGCCGTTCATCCCGCGACTCTAGCGCGATTGCGCCTGATAGGTCTCAATCAGGTCCCGGATGCGTTGCGCGTCCGCTTTGCGGTGGCCGTGGCTGGTGATGGGATCGGTCCCGCCGGTAGATTCGATGACGATTTCCGCCCAGAACACTCCGGTCGAAATGTGCACCGACGCGATTTTCGACATGGCGATGCTCTCTTCGTTGCTGCCGAACAGTCGTCCCTTGACGCGGCTGACCCGCTGCGGGCTAATGACGAGTTTGGTAGGAAACAGGAAGTTCCCCTGCGTCCAACGGCTGGCGCTGAAAGTCTCGGCGGGGGAAGAGTCCATGGAATTGGTGGGTATCGTGGACATGGCGTTTCGCGTCGGTGTGAGAAGTCGTGCCGTCCTCCGGGACGACTGAAAATAGCCCGGCGTTTCAACGCCGGGTGTTGCAGCCCATCAAGAGCAGCGTCCCGTTAGGGACGCCTGATTTCGTTGCCCGAATCTCGCTTACGTGAGCTGTTGAATCTCCCTACACCCACTCCAGCGCGCCCTTTTTCCATACCCAGATGTAACCCACGATGAGGATCACGAGGAAAATCATCATCTCGATCAGGCCGAACAGGCCGAAAGCCTTGAACTTCACCGCCCAGGGAAAAAGAAAAATCGTTTCCACGTCGAACACCACAAAAAGAATAGCGATGATGTAATAGCGCACGGTATAGCGCCCGCGCGCGCTGTCCACCGGATCAATGCCGCATTCGTACGGCATGAGCTTGGTCTTGTTGGGATTCGCCGGACGCACCAGCTTGGCCAGCAGCAGCGTGATCGGCAGCAGAGTGCCGACGATCGCAATAAAGATGAAAATGGGGACGTAGTTTTGCGGCATGCGGTTGGCTCCTCAATTGGCGGAGCAGGCCATCCTAGCGCGGATAGCGCGCAGGTTCAAGCGCAGGATTTCCCCTGTGATCCTCCGTACCCTGTGTGGTTAAGACTGCTCTCACCTACGAGAATCCATTCCGCGCCAGCGGCAACTCCCGCACGCGCTTGCCCGTCGCAGCGAATACAGCATTACAGATGGCCGGGACTACCGGAGGCACACCGGGTTCTCCCACTCCTGCGGGCGCGGCTGTGCTCTCGACCAGATGCACGTCAACCTGGTAAGGGGCTTCGTCCATGCGGGCCACCGGGTAATCGTTGAAATTGGACTGGTCCACGGCGCCGTCCGTCGCCGTGATTTCGCCGGTGCGCGCGATGCTGGTGCCGAAAACCGCCGCGCCCTCAAACTGTTGCCGCACCATCTCCGGATTGGCAACGATTCCCGCATCCACCGCGGTATAGATGTGCGGGATGCGAATAGCGCCTCTGTTGTCCACTTCGACCTCTACCACCGTGGCGACATAAGTAAAGAAGCTGCGGTGGACGGCGATGCCCATGCCGCTTCCCTTCCCCAGTTTCTTCTTGCCCCAGTTCGCCTTTTCGGCGGCCAGTTCAGCCACGCGGCGCAGGCGGGTCGTGTCGTAGGGATATTTTTCCGCCGTGCCCGGGGGCCCTTGAGCGCCCGCATCAATGATGTGCCCAGAGCCGATCAAGGCCAGCAGGTAGTCGTAGGGATCGCGGTTGGCAGCGTAGGCGAGTTCGTTGGCGAACGACTGCACCGCAAACGCGTGATAGATATTCGCCACCGACCGCAGCCAGCCGATGCGCACGTGCGCCGTAGCCGGTCCGTTCTCCGAGCGGAAATTGGGAACATCAAAGGGAATCACATTCCAGCCCAATGACATTTCGCCGGCGCTTCCATACACCGCGCTCGTGTCGAACGTGGATGAGATGGATGGAAATACGGAGCGTTGCAACCACGCCTTCGGCTTGCCCGTGTCATCGAGCGCAGCCTTCAGATACATGGCGGCAACGGAGTGGAAATAGTCGAACTTGATGTCGTCCTCGCGGCTCCAGACAACTTTGACCGGCTTGCCCGCCTTCTTCGAGAGCAACGCCGCCTCCACCGCATAATCCGGCAGCGACTTGCGCCCGAAGGCGCCGCCCAGAAAAGTCACGTGACAAACCACATTCTCTTTCTTGATGCCCAGCGCCCGCGCCACCTGCTCCTGCACGCCTTGCGGATTCTGCGTCGGCGACCACACCGTAACTTTGTCCGCCTGAACGTCGGCTACCGCGACCGGAGGTTCCATGGAAGCGTGTGCCAGGTGTGGAGCGAAGTACTCAGCTTCGACAATCTTGCCGCCCTTGGCGAATTCCGCGTCCGGATCGCCCACCGAGTGCACTACCTTCCCCGGCTGCCGCGCCGTCTGCTGCAGTTGTTTCTTGTACTCGGTGGAGTTGTAAACGGCGTGGCTGCCGTTGTCCCATTCGATTTTCAGCCGGTTGCGGCCTTTGAACGCGGCCCACGTGTTGTCGGCGATTACGGCAACGCCGCCCAGAGGCTGAGCTGCGTGCGGCGGCGTGAATGGATCGAGGGCGATGGTTTTCTTAACGCCCATCACTTTGAGGGCGGCCGAGTCGTCGAGCGATTTGACCTTGCCTCCCAGAACCGGTGGGTGAGCCACGGCGGCATAGAGCATGCCATCCACGCGCAAGTCCATGCCAAATAGCGGCTTGCCGGAACAAATGTCTTCCACGTCGAAGCCCGGCGCAGGCTTGCCGATGTAGCGCCATTCCTGCGGCGGCTTCAGCCGCACTTCTTCTTTCTTTGGAATCGGAAGCTTCGCGGCGAGCGAGGCCAGCTCTCCGTAGCCGAGCTTGCGGTTGGAGTTCTTGTCCGCAACCGTGTGCACGGCATCCGTGACGCACTGCGATTCCGGAATTCCCCACTGTTGCGCGGCCGCACGCACCAGCATCAGCCGCGCCGTGGCCCCAGCCTCTCGCAGCGGATCGAAGAATTCGCGCACGGAGTGCGACCCGTCGGTATCCTGCGAGCCGTAGCGCTCGTCGCCATCGCCCTGAATAACCCTGACGCGGCTCCAGTCGGCATTGAGCTCGTCGGCGAGTATGCGCGGCAGGCTGGTACGCACGCCGTTGCCCATTTCTGAGCGGTGGGCAACGATGATCACCGTCCCGTCCGTCTGAATGCCGACGAACAGACTGGGATGAAACGCGGTCGCCTCGACGGAAGGGCCGGAAGCGCTCGTTTCCGCCCACAGCCGGCCAGGCGCCATGCGCACGCACAGCACAAACGCGCCCGCCGAGAACATGCCCTGAAGAAAACTGCGGCGGCTCACATTTTCGATGGCGATGATTTCTTCGCTGACCTTCTCTTCGCTGATCATGCCGTCTCCTTCGCCGCTTCCTTGATCGCGGCCCGGATGCGCTGGTACGTCCCGCATCGGCAGATGTTGCCCGACATCGCGGAGTCAATGTCGTCGTCGCTGGGTTTCGGCTTCGTCGCCAGCAGCGATACCGCCTGCATGATCTGCCCCGGCTGGCAGTATCCGCATTGCGGAACGTTCACTTCCGCCCAGGCTCTCTGCACCGCGCGCGGCCCGTGCGTTGAAATCGCTTCAATGGTCGTGATCTCGAGACCCTCAACCGTCCCCATTGGTTTCGAACACGACCGGATGGCTTTGCCGTTCTGCAGCACGGTGCAGGTTCCGCACAGCGCCATGCCGCAGCCGAATTTTGTTCCGGTGAGTCCGAGGATGTCGCGCAGGTACCACAGCAGCGGCATCTCGGGGTCGCCGTCGAAGGTTTGGGCGTTTCCGTTTACCTTGAAATGAATCATAGGGCACTCCCTTGGATTGCGGTGGAGTGGAAGTTACGGCCCTATTCTACCGCTGGAAGACTTCGAGCGGGGGAGGATCCAGACAAACGCGGCACACCGCAAGTTGGCGGGTCGAGAACGGTAAGCGTCCGACCTTAGGCATTCACGCCTTGCGACCCTTGAGACACGCGCTGATTCGCTGCTGCCAGTCGCGCATTTTCGCGGCATATGCCTCTTCGGAAAACGCCGCCACCAGACCCTCGGGGCTCTTTCCAAATGCGGTGATCGTGTAGCTCACGACTACCTTGCTGCGCCCGCCGCTGAGCGCTTCGACCTTCACCACGATGTGTGCAGCATGAGAATGAGGCGCCACCCGCACATACTCGGCCCGGTGCGCTTGCCAATCGGTATCGAGGATGGTCCAGGTGGCCTCCTCGTCGCCCCGGCCCTCCCGGAACACAGTGTCGCGGGCGAATTCGATCTTGCTCGGGAACACCGGCCTGGGATCCCATCCCTGCACCCATTCCCGCTCGCCCTCGGGACTGAAGAACGGAAAAGCGGTATCGGCGTCGCAAGGCAGATCGAAGCTGCCCGTACGGCTCACCTGCTGCGCCGTCCCCGGCGCGAACGCGCCACCTGCCAAGGCGACGAAACAACTTGCCAGCATCATGCTGAACGCGATCATGAGTGTATCCCTCCATGAACTGCGAAACGGCTGGGCAGTTAGCCTTTCTTGCCCACCGCGATCACCCAAGCCGCGGCGGTGTAGATCACAACATTGCCGACGTTGTAGCTACCGTGCAGCAGGTGAACCACGATAGCCAGCGTGAACACGCCGACCAGGAACCACGCGCCCCGGATCGCCGTGGGTGGAATCAGCAGCAGGACACAACCGACGATCTCGCCCCATCCCAGAACCAGGCGCACGAAACCGGGCATGTGCGTTCGCGCAAAGTCGTGGGCAGCGCTGGGCATGACAAAGAGCACGGCCTCAGCCAGAATCACGACGCCCAGCACCCACTGCAAAACGGTTAAGGCAATCTTCGTTCGTTCGGCGCTCATGTGCGCTCCTCTTGTCTGGGTTTATTTCTCCGCGGCCCGCTTGCGCGGAGACCTGGCCTTGATTTCCTTCAGGCGGTGGCTGGCGCTGGAGTCCAGATCGAGTTCGTAGAACTTCTTCAGCTCGCGGATGCGTTCGAGCGACGCCGGGCTGAACGGAGTTTTGCCGTCGAAGGCGTGCAGCACGATGCCTTCGAGCACGTCGCCCAGGGTCATGTCGTGATACTCGGCGAAGGCTTTCAGGACTTTGAGGATTCGTTTCTCGATGCGCACTCCGGTCTGGACGCGCTCGATTTCGAGTTTGGGGTCGTCGGTCATGTGTACCAATGTACCATGGTACCAATAGCACTGCAACTTCAGCGCAGGTGACGACCCGTCAGCGAGTGATAAGGCGATGTCTCGTCATCTATGACGTGCCTCCTCCGCGCCAAAACAAAAAACCCGGCAAGGAATGCCGGGGAAGATTCATCGAATGCATCTCGTATAACCTTACTTGGCTAGCTCAGAGCTGTGACTGGCCACTTCCTGCCATGACCCGCTCTGCCGCGCAAAGGTATCGGTCGTCAGAATCGTTCTGGCGCGGTGACCGCCATGGTACAGGTTATCGTAGGTGCTCGTGTACGTGGCTACCGCGGTGTCGCCGTAGACGCGCACATTGAGATCGGAGATCACTTCGCTATTGGTTTTGTTGTTCTTGCTGTCCTTCATGTCTGCGAGGATCGCCTGCTTTGTTTCCCAGTTTCCCCAACTTGATCCGCCTGTGAAGTTCTCCACGTAGTTCTTCTCGATATATGAGGAGTCTCCGGCAATGTCGGCTTTTACGGAGGCATTCTCCATCTGCGTAATCGCAGCTACGGCTACGGCATCGCTACTGGGGGCGCTGGCTTTCTTGCCAATTGCCCCTATCGTGAATGCTGAGACTGCAAAGACTACTGTGAGAACCACAAGTATGGACTTGGGAAGACGCATGTCAACCTCCTAAAGGTTGTTGTCGCACTAAGAGGGGAGTACTTCAGAAAGACTGACTTAGCTCAGGAGATCTGACGGAGCGGAAGTTAAGATCGCTCAATCCGAACCCTAGTCCTATGCGGTGGGATTGTCAAACCACCGACTTCCGGGTCAGTTTCCCGACGAAAACGCATTTTACGGGGGAACATCCCAAGTCGTGTCCGTAGGCAATCAGAGTTGCCGCAAGCGGCCCCTCCAGATTGGACATGTGCGGGAGTTCAGCGTAATCTTAGAAGTGAGTGAGCGGTTCCTCTCCTCTTTCAGGTTCCCTGAACTAAGTCAGTTCATCTGAAGTACCCCCCTCTTAGTTTGTAGCACCCGGAGGTTCCTAATGATCGCTCCCAAAGCTCCCAAACAACCGAAGCAAAACGCGGTTGTTACCCCGAAAGGCTCTCCCGGCAACGTGACAGTGATGCCAGACGTGCACCCACCACACCACAAGATAAGAGAGCGGGCCTATGAACTGTATGAAAGCCGTGGTCGTAAACCCGGCCAAGACGAACAGGACTGGCTCCGCGCCGAGCAGGAGATCCTCAAACCGTAGCAACAAAGGGACCCCATTCACCGCCCTTCATGGGTTTCAGCGCAGAGGCCGCCTGCGCCTCGCCTTGGAAGCGGCCTAATGCTTGCGGGTCCCCTGGCTACCCGCAAAGCCCATCTCGGTTTTCCACAGTTATGAACACCTTTGACCGGGGTTTTGAGTGTAATGGCCTTCCATGAGAAGGCCGGTCGGAGTCAAGTGGGTTCTTCTTGGTTTTGGTTGGTCACGTTGTTTCTTCCTAGCCGAGCCGCCACTGTCGCCACCCTTCCATCCGCACTCT
>Ga0116223_10000126_pt1 | contig 97492 bp, 87 predicted proteins | sample Sb_taG_3_FD_90092 | JGI IMG/M metagenome (GOLD analysis project Ga0116223, IMG submission 90092) | Peat soil microbial communities from Weissenstadt, Germany - Sb_50d_a_PC metaG | ecosystem: Environmental > Terrestrial > Soil > Wetlands > Peat | place: Germany: Weissenstadt | collected 2010-09-21 | reverse complement strand
GTAGGGGTTGCCAGAGAAGGGAGCGAGCTGATCGAGCGTGGTGGTCATGTCCGGATTGGGGCGCAGCCAGGCGGTGATCTCCTGGGCTTTCGCCTCGCCGATGCCGATGCGGCCGGCCAGCAGAGCAGGATTGGCGGCTTCGAATTCGTCCTTAGCCTGCTGCCAGGTCAGCGACTTCTGCGCGAACACTCCGGTTGGCACGCTGCCGGCAAGCGCGACCCCAATCCACAGGCACCTCAACAGGCGCTGCATTTCACCTCCGTCCAGAGCTTTCGACAATCCACAACGCTTGGCATGAAAAAGGGGCTGGACACACGGTCTTGGACTTGGCATGCTGCTGCCTTCTTCGAATTTATCCGGGTCCGATCGATGTCAGCCACCTATCTTTTGGCAGAAGACAACCTATCTTTCAGTCGGGGCCTTGGCCCGCCACACCGATTCACCCTAGAATCTGAGGAGGAGGATCGCCGAATGGCCATCCGTCAGCGGCCGGGATTCCAGAGAGTGGCACTTGCGGGCCTTCTGATCCTCATCATCGCCGCAATCGATTGGCGGGTAGACCTTAACATCAGTTTTGGCTTTTTGTACCTATTGCCAATTCTCCTGGCAGGCGCGGTCCTGCCACGGTGGCAGATCGTACTCACAGCGCTCCTCTGCACGTTCCTTTCCGATTTCTTCGCCCCGTTCCCTTTTACGCTGTCGACCTCCCTCCCACAGGACATTCTGGTTTTCGCTGCCTTGGCGGGCAGCGGTCTGTTCTCGTACGAACTCACGAGGCGCAGCCGGCGAGAGGCCGAAGACCGCCGCCGCTACGAGCTGGAGGCGACCGCCCGGCGCGAAGCGGAAGAGCAGCTCGAATTCCTGATCGAGAGCAGTCCCGCCGCCATCCTGACCATGGGCACGGACTACCGGATTCTGAGGGCCAATTCCGCGGCCCATCGGCTCATGGGACTAAGGCAGGGAGAACTGCCGGGGAAGTCGATTTGCAACTACATCCCGGCCCTGGGACGCGTGTCTTCGTCGGAGCCACACCAAACTTTCCGCACCGAAATGCAATGCCGCGGCGAGCGGGGCAACGGAGAGGTCTTCCTGGCCAACGTGTTTTTCTCTACGTACAACACGGCAGCAGGACCAAGGCTGGCCGCGTTGGTGGTAGACGCCTCGGAAGACCTGCGGGATCGCGAAGAGTCGAGCCTGGAACAGCTCATGGCCGGCTCGCGGATCCTGGTAGGCGCGGTCTCCCATGAAATCCGCAACGTCTGCGGCGCCATCACGATCATGCACGAGAACCTGGTACGGACTGGAATCCTGAGCAGTAACAAGGATTTCGAGGCGCTCGGCTCCCTGGTCGAAACGTTGAACCGGATTGCCTCGCTGGAACTGACTCAAAGCTCGAGCAAATCGGATGCCGGCGCCATCGATCTGTCCGAAGCCCTGGACGATTTTCGAATCGTCCTCGAACCTTGTTGCCACGAAGCGGACATTTCGGTGCACTGGGATATCGCCAAGGACCTTCCGCCCGTGTGGGCCGACCGGCACAGGCTGCTGCAGGTCCTCTTGAACCTCACGAAGAACAGCGAGCGAGCCCTGGAGGGGGCGCAGGTCAAGGAAATCGACATTTCAGCATCTGTGGGAAAGGGCGTTGTATCGGTGAGAGTCACCGACACAGGGCCGGGAATGAGTTCGGTGGCCAAGCTTTTTCAGCCATTCCAGCAGGGCGCCGAATCAACCGGTTTGGGCCTGTACATATCACGTGCCTTTGTGCGGGCTTTCCGCGGCGAGCTCCGGTACGACCCGTCGATGCCAGGGTGTTCCTTTGTCATCGACCTGGCGATAGCCGGTTCGGACCGGTTGCAACATGAACGGATAGGCGGGAATGGAACGAATACGGCTGTTGTTGATCGATGACCACATTCTGTTTCGGGAAGGCCTGAGCCGGCTGCTAGCGTTGGAACCTGACTTTGAAATCGTGGCCAGTTGCGGGTCATCCGCCGAAGCTCTGGAGATTCTGGCCGGCCAGCCTGCCGATGTCGTTCTGCTGGATTATGATCTCGGCGGGGATCATGGGAGTCACTTCATATCCTCTGCGCGCCGGGCCGGCTATACCGGAAGGATTTTGATGGTCACGGCTGGAATGACCGCGAAAGAATCGTCGACCGCGCTAAACCTGGGCGCGTCGGGCATTTTCCTCAAGCACAATTCTCCAGGCACGCTTGCCAAAGCGGTTCGGCTCATTATGGGTGGAGAGATCTGGGTCGATCCCAAGGTGATCCAACTCATGGCCGATCGGATTGACCAGCGGGAGGATGAGAGAGTCAACCCCCTCCTGACGGAGCGCGAGCAGCAAGTTCTTCGAGGCATATTCGAGGGCCTCAGCAATAAGGAAATTGGCGCGCAACTCGGCGTGACGGATGGCGCAATCAAGGCAACACTGCAGCAGTTGTTTCAAAAGACGGGGGTCCGGACCCGCAGTCAGCTCGTCAGAATCGCGCTGGAAGGCTCGCTCGGGCCTCACCGGTGAGGGGGAGCGGCATTCGCCGCCCGCCGCGCAATATCATGGAGTATCCGCAATTATGAAACCGGTCACGATGTTCGCCATGCTCATTCTTCTTTGCGCGGTTTCCGAGGGCCAGCAGGATTGGTGGATGCGCGAACCCATCCGCTGGCTTCAGACTAATCTCCGGGAGACGGACGCATCGCTCGATCCCGGGAAGTATGTCGCCGAGGTCTCGGAGTTCAACGCGAATGTGCTCCTGATGGCCATGGGCGGCATCTCGGCATTTTATCCGAGCAGAGTGCAGTACCACTACGTCAGCCCCTCCATACCTTCGGGTCACGATACCTTCGGCGAGGTCCTCAAACAGGCACACGCGCGCAGCATCCGGGTTGTCGGCCGATTCGATTTCAGCAAGGCCCGCAAGGACGCGTACGAGGCGCACCCGGAATGGTTTTTCAAACGGTCTGACGGCGAGCCGGCGGTCTATAACGGTCTCTACCAGGCCTGCGTGAATGGCGGCTGGTATCGCGAGAAAGCGGTCGAGATTCTCACCGAGGCGCTGGAGCGTTACGACGTGGACGGCCTGTTCTTCAACATGTTCAGCAACCCGGCGTCCGACTACAGCGGGCATCCACTGGGACTCTGCCACTGCGACAACTGCCAGAGACTGTTCCGCGCGCGCTTTGGCCGCAATCTGCCCGAGAGACCGGACGCGGATTACGAGTCGTTCCTGCATGCCGCGACCGTCAGCATGTCCGAGACGATCCGGCAGCTCATCAAAAGCAAGCGCCCCACGGCCGCGCTGGTGGGAACATCTCCGGATATTGCCGACATGGTCTTCTCCGAGTCGAACACCGCGGTCAGGCGGGCGCTTCCCCTTTGGCCATACGCGTCGAGCGACAACGTGAACCGCGCGCGCAACACCTACCCGCAAAAGCAGGCGATCAACCAATGCATGTCGTTCCTCGATTATCCGTGGCGGTTCGCCATGGTTCCGCGCGAGGAAATCCGCACGCGGCTATGGCAGAACGTGGCCAACGGCGGGCCCGCGGCCATCAACGTTCACGGCACGCTGGAGCAGGAGGACCGCACCGCGCTCGAAGCCGCGAAGCCGATCTTCGCCTGGCTCAAGCAACACGAGAGCTACTTCACCGGCCAGACACCGGAGGCCCGCGTGCTTCTGCTGGGAGGCGGCGCCCGAGGTTTTCGTTCGACGGAAGGCGCGTATCGCGGCATGTTCCGCCTGCTGTCGGAAGAGCACATTCCGTTCGGAGTGGTGGACAACCTGGATTGGCTGGGCAAGCGTGAAGTGGACCTGGTGATCGCCGCGGGCGAAGCGCCCAAAGAACTGGAGCAGTACGTCCGGAATGGCGGGAACGTCGTGATCGCGAGCCCGGTTGCTCCGCCGTTCGACATGGGCGAGGTCGTAAAGCTGTGGAAGGACCCGGATGGCGCATACCTCCGCATTCGCGACAAGACGCTGTTTCCCTCGCTGAAGAACACAGATGTCACGTTCGTGTACGGCGATTATCTCGAGGTCCGGGCCAAGGGTCCGCTGACCTTCATCCCGCCATCCATGTACGGACCGCCGGAGTTCGTGCACGTGGATTGGAAGGACACGGATGCTCCGGGGCTGATCCTCAAGCAGTTCGGGAAGGGCACGGTGGCGTGGCTTCCCTGGAACCTGGGAGCGCTCTACTATCTGCACAGCTCGGAGGCGCACGCCGGGCTGATGCGGGATCTGATCGATCACCTGCTGCCCCAAGGGCGACAGTTGAAGACCGACGCGCATCCGCTGGTGGAGGTCACGTTGATGAGCCGCGGGGACCGGCGCCTGGTCCACCTGGTAAATATCTCGGGACATTCCGAGACGGCATACTTCAGCGCCGTGCCCATGAACAACATCAGCGTTCAGGTGAAAGGCACTTTCCGGTCGGCGCGCGCGGTACGGGCGGGCAAGGACCTGGCGCTCACGCGCGCCGGCGGGTATTCCGAGTTCCGGATACCGTCGCTCGCGGACTACGAGTTAGTCGAACTGCGGTAGCGATCCGCGCGAAATCTGCTGTTCAGCCTTTCACCCGTTGTATTATGGACTTAACAGGCTTGGTGGCCACTTCTATGATGTCCGTTGGCGAGACCCTCCGCCGTGAAAGGTTGAAGCGAAACCTCGAACTGTCGCAGATCTCGCAAGAGCTGAAAATCTCGCTGAGGTTCCTGGAGGCTATCGAGGAAGAGCAGTTCGACAAGCTTCCAGGCGGCGTCTTCGCCAAGAGCTTTGTTCGCCAGTACGCCCGCCTCCTGGAACTCGACGAAGACGAACTCGCCGCGGAAGTGCAGCACATTCTGGAACCCCAGTCTTCTTTCACGTCGCGGCCCGCCCTGGAGCCCCTGCAATCGGCCAATGAGATCCGAGTACCGCCCGTCGAGGAGTGGGTAGGCGCGGAAAGGCGTTTTTCGTGGTCGTCGTCGCTGCCGGCGTTGGCGGGGGTTGTGGTGGTGATGCTGGTCTGCTCGCTGGTCTACTCCTGGTGGCAACGCAGCCGCCGTCCGGTCGCAGCGCGGGAGGATACCGCCACTCGGGTGCAAGCCGCCGAGGCGTCCCGCCCCGAGCAGCCGGCGCCGCCGCAGGCCACTCCCGAGCAGCCTCAGCCCTCTCCCTCAGAAGGGACCAATCCCACCGAACCTGCCGCTGCCGCCCCCTCGCCGCGTCAGCCGGATGAGCACGCCGGCGCACCCGCCGCCGCGTTGCATCCGCAGACCGAAATCGCGAAAGCTGCCCCTCCGATCGTGCGGCCAGGCGCAGCCGATGCGGCGGCGCCCGCGCCGAATCCCAACGCGGCCCTGCGCGTTGAAGTCACCGCGGATGAGCCAGTCTGGGTTCTGGCGCGCACCGACGGCAAATATTCCTTCTCCGGAACTCTCGAACCCAACCAGACCCGCACCGTCGAAGCCAACGATAGCGTCCTGCTGCGCCTCGGCAACGCCGGCGGCGTCAGCATTACGTTTAATGGAAAACCGATCGGATCGGTAGGCCCGCGGGGGCAGGTTCGCACCGTTCAATTCACTTCCGGCGGCTTCCAGATCGCGGTTCCTAAACCTTCCTTGGAGCTTGACGACTTTCTGCGCTGACGTATCTGCGCCCTCTGCCGCTTGCGCTCCAGAGTCAGCAATTCGCGCCGCCGGCGCAGCTTGATGCGCTCATCCACTTTGTGCCAGAATTTCCCGAAATAACTGACCGCGGAAATCAGCGCGAAGAAGATGACGGTCCACATCAGGACCTTGCCCGGCACCAGCAGGGCGGGATGGCGCACGCTCACCAGCATGACCGAGATGGCCACCACCTGGGAGAACATCTTGGTTTTGCCGAGGTCGCTCGCCTTGATGGTGTAGCCTTCCGCCGCGGCTATGCTGCGCAGGCCGGACACTGCGAATTCCCGCCCGATGATGAGAATCGCCATCCAGCCGGGGAGCACGCGAACCTGCACCAGGGAGATGAGCGCGGCCGACACCAGCAGTTTGTCGGCAATGGGATCGAGCAGCGTGCCGATGGTGGTGACCTGGCTCCAGCGCCGCGCCAGGTATCCGTCGAGCAGGTCCGTTCCCGCGGCGACCAGGAAAATCGCCAGCGCCAGCCACTCGTTGGTCACCTGCACCGAGCCAAACCGGAGACCGACATTCTCCTGAACCAGGGCCGCCACCAGCAGCGGCACGAAGAAGATTCGGAGAATCGTCAGTGTGTTCGGCAGATTCATCTTCCAAACCAACTATAATGCGTTCCGCCCCCCGCCAACAACCGTCCCCCCTTATACTTGTATTTCACCCATGTCTCAAACGCGCCGCTTCTTTCTCGGCAGCTTGGCCCTGCCCGCCCTCGCCAGGAAACCCGCGCCCGAGCGGCCCAGCCTGGTGCTGATCCTGGTGGATGGACTGTCCGCCTGGATGCTCGGAGCATACGGCAACAAAGAGATTCGAACGCCGAATCTCGACCGCCTGGCGCAGACCGGCACACGCTTTTCGAACCACCTGGTGTGCTCCCCCGCACCCGCGCTGAGCCGGGCCACCATGTTCACGGGCCGCACTCCCATGCAACTGGGCGATGCGGAGAGCCCCGCCGGTGCTGAAGACACCTTGGGCAAACTGCTGGCCGGTCTCCAATACACCACCCACTCCGCCGATACCGGCGCCGCCGGCCAGTTCCTCGGCCAACAGGAGCGCGCCAAGCCATTCTTTCTGTTGGCGGGCTTCTCCGGTCTACAGCCGCCTTATGAGAATATCGACCGGAAGTACCGCGCACTTTATGCGCAATCCAAGTTCGACACCTTGAACCTGGAGCGTGCGGCGGCGCCCAACGCCAGGGCCGGCAAGGAGATGCTCGCCGACGTGGTGGGCAACGCGCGGAAGGCCGCCGCCGCCGTCACTGCCCTGGATGACGAAGTGGGGACCATCGTCGCCGGGCTGGCGCAAAAACAACTGCTCGAAAACACGCTGATCATCGTGGCTTCGAGTTGCGGTTCCCTGCTCGGCCGCCACGGCCTGTGGGACTCCGGCCAGGCGTCCGACCCGGTGAACATGTATGAGGAAGTCGTCGCTACGCCGCTCATCTGGAGCTGGCTCGGCCACGTCCCGGCGCAGGGCATCCGCCCCGAGTTGGTGAGCACCTACGATTTCCTGCCGACCCTTTGCGACCTGCTCGACGCCCCGGCGCCCACCGCCAACCTCTGCGGCCGCAGCTATCTCCTCCCCATCACCGGCAAGCCGTTGCCCAAAAAGCAACCCTGGCGTAAGACGGTGTTCGGCCACTACCAGAACACCGAGATGGCCCGAATCGAACGATACAAACTGGTGATGAGGGACGGGGGCAAAGGCCCGGGTGAGCTTTACGATCTGGCAGAAGACCCCACCGAGAGGGTCAATCAATACGTCAACCCGCAGTTCCTGACCATCCGGACCACACTGGCCCAGGCGCTCTCCGGCTGGAAACAGCGCTATTCGCAGTGATGGTGTGGCGCAGGACGCCAGCCTGCGCCTACCAGTCGCCGCCAGGTTCGGCTATTTCTTGCAGTTCTCCAACGAGTGATCGTTCTTGGCGTAGCACTTGCCCGTGTCGTTGAGGTTCTTGGCCATATTCTCTTTGGCTTCCATCTTGCTGTGGCACGTGGTGCAGGACTTGAGGTTCTCTTTCTTCATGTACTCCGGCTTGCCGAAACCGGCCGAAGTGCACAGCAGGAAGCCCGCCAGCAACAGGATCGTCGGTACCGCCACTTTCAGTGCGCGCATTGGTTCTTCTATCTCCTTTGGAATGATTCTTCGGGGTAATCCGTATCTTAAGGTCTGAATTCCTGACCTCAATGTTATCTCGCTCCCGCTAACGCATTCAACATTTTGTGGAAAATTTAATGTTCCTAGAGGTTCGCATTCGGCTCCAGGCTCCGCCACAAGTACCAGCTCGCCACGGTGCAATAGGGCCGCCAGCGCTCGGCCATGGCCTCGATTTCGTCCGGGGTCGGCAACTCCGCCAGTCCGTATGCCTTGCGAATGGCGTTGCGGATTCCCAGGTCGCCGGTAGGCAAAACGTCGGTCCGCCGCAAGGCGAAGATTAAAAACATGTGGACCGTCCACACTCCTACTCCTTTGACCCGGGTCAGGCGCTCGATCACCTCGGCGTCCGCAAGTTCCTGCAATTGCTCGAAAGCCAGCCCGCCGTCCCGGGCGTGGCGCGCCAGGTCGCGGATATACGCGGTCTTCTGCCCGGAAAGCCCCAGCGCCCGCATCCGCGACGGGCGCAGCTTCAGGACGCTCTCGGGCGTCAGTTTTGCTCCGGCGGCCTTCGCCAGGCGGCCGAAGATCACGCTGGCAACCCGGCCGCTGAGCTGCTGATAGACGATGGATTTTACCAGCGTTTCGAAATCCGGGTCCCGAAATTCGATACGATAGTCGCCGACACGGTCGATAATCCCGGAAAGCACCGGGTCCGACCTCCGGAGGTGATGAATGGCTTCCTTCATGTTGAAACAATTGGCCCAGATGGTACGTCACCCCTATTGTACCGGGATGCGATTGCCATTTCTGTTTGCCGTTGGCGCCGCGTTGGTGGCGCAAGACCTGCCGTCCATCAAGGTGGACGTCGATGTGGTCAGTATTCTGGCTTCGGTCCGCGACAAGCGCGGCGCTCTGGTCTCCAACCTGGAGAAGAAGGACTTCACCGTCCTGGAGGACGGTAAGCCCCAGGAAATCAAGTACTTCACCAAAGAGACGGACCTTCCCCTGACCATCGGCCTGCTGGTGGATGTCTCGGGCAGCCAGCGCAACCTGATCGAGGTCGAGCGGGATGCCGCCTCGCAGTTCTTCGGCCAGGTCTTGCGCAAGAAGGACGAAGCATTTCTGATCATGTTCGGAGAGGAATCCGAGCTGCTACAGGACTACACCAATTCGGCGCGGCTGTTAACCGACGGGCTGAACCACCTGAGGGTGAGTTCGGGCGTTGGCGGCATTCATCCCGGTCCGGTGCCGACGGCCGGCGGGCCTCGCGGCACGGTGCTATACGACGCCATCTACCTGGCCGCCACGGACAAGCTGCGGACCGAGGTCGGACGCAAGGTGATTGTGGTGATCACCGACGGGGTGGACCAGGGCAGCCGCCTAAGCATCAACCAGGCGGTCGAGGCGGCGCAGAAAGCCGACGCGGTGATTTACAGCATCGACTACTCCGACCCGGGCGCATACGGCGGCTACGGGATCATGTTCGGCGGCGGAGGTGGAGAAGGCGCGCTGAGGAAGATGTCGGACGAAACCGGCGGGCATATGTACAAAGTGGACCGCAGGCATCCGCTGGGCGAAACGTTCAAAGAACTTCAGGACGAGATGCGCAGCCAGTATGCCATCGGCTATACGCCGAACAACGATACCAAGGACGGCTCCTACCGGAAACTGGACATCAAACTGTCCAATAAGGACCTGAAGGCCCAGGCGCGCAAAGGCTACTACGCGGTCAAACCGGAGGCCCGCTGACCGTCCGCCGTTCTTCGAAATAGAGTTCGACGGCCCGGCGGACGGGCGGCATGGGCTCGAGTCCGAGGCGTTCCATTTTGGCGTTGGAGAGGGCTGAATATTTTGGCCGCCGGGCGCGGGTGCGATACTCCCGCTCGTCGGAGGCGAGCAGCAGAGGCTTCAAGCCGGCTACCTCGAAGACGGTCCGCGCGAAGTGGAACCAGGACATAGGCGTCCCGCCTCCGATGTGAAAGACGCCGGCCAGTTCGCGGTCGATCAAGTCGACGGTGCGGGCTGCCAGCAGCGGCGCAAACGTGGGTGAAGCCACATGGTCTTCCACCACGCGGATCGGTTTGCCCGAAGCAGACAGGCGCAGCATCAGCTCGACGAAATTGCCGCGCGCCGTGCCCATCGCTCCAGCGCCGAACACGCCGGAAGTTCGCACGACGAGGGCCTTGTCCAGGTAAGCCTGGGCATACAGTTCACCGGCCAGTTTGGAGACCGCGTAGGCGCTGAGCGGATGGGTGGGATCGTCCTCCGCGTAGGGATGGCGGGCCTGGCCGTCGAAGACATAGTCGGTCGAGAAGTGGACGAGGCGCGCATCGACCTGGCGGCAGGCCAGCGCTAGGTTGCGAACAGCCAACCCGTTCACCAAAAACGCGGCCTGCGGCTCTTTTTCGGCCACGTCCACCTGATTATACGCAGCCGCATTCAGGACGATTTCCGGTTCACAGGGGGCCACGGCGTTCTCCACCGCAGCAGCGTCGGTAATGTCGACCTGAGCGCGGTCCCACGCCATGACCGAGTAGCTACGAGCCCGGAGTCCCCGGACCAGTTCCACGCCGAGTTGGCCGGCAGCCCCGAAGACCACCGCATTTCGCTTCATGAGAACACACAGGATAGCGCATCGCTGAAACGCGATCGAGGCGTTGCGCGTTATGTTAATCAGACAGCGGGCGCTCGATGATGAGGATTCTCCAGCGGCATCTCATGCGCGGACGATTGGCCCAGAGGGCCGCCATCCTGCTATTTCTGGCGTTGCTCGCCGTTTTGGCCGTTTCGGTGGTTCAAGGCGTACGACACCTCAGATCCTGAGCCTTCCTCGCCGGCAAACTCCCGCAGCCTTCGGCTGAGTTCAGCGAGGCCGCACAGCACCTGATCCAGTTCCACTCCTACGAGATGGGAATCGGGCCCACTGCGGCAAAACACGGCTTCGCCGAGCACCACTGCATCTTCAAATTCGATCTTGAGCGCCGTGCCGGGGGCCACGGGCGCCGTCATCTCGAGCGCCATACCGCGACTCGAGGCATTCTTGACTGTTGCGGTCTGCCGTGTCTCGCAGTCGCCGAGAACCGTGACCGCGACGGGTTGATCGGTCGAAAAGCGGCGTTCACGCCTTTGGTCCATGCACTATTTATCGGCGGGAACGCCGGCGAACTGTAGGGGCGGCCGGTTTTTCCAGAATTCCGCCGCGGAATGTCGGCCGGGCCGCCGAGGCCTTGTGAAGCCGGGCCGCTTCCGTTCAGGTCGCCGAACTGAACCAACCGCCGTTCAGCCTCGTGGAATCGGCCCCCAGTCTGAAGGGCCGGTTGGTAATCCGACCTTGTGCGTTGAACGTGGCGGACGAGGCGTATCCGCTTCTTACTGGCGCGCCGCGCTAGTGTGCAGCGGCGGCGAGAGTTGGGCGCGCAGTTGGCTCACGCGCTGGACGGCGTTTCCGCCGCTGACGGCGAAAAGCCAGAACCGCTCCAGGTCGTGCTGGCCGGCATCCATCTGGAACAGACCCTGGGATTTGTGCTCCGCGATGACCCAGTTCACCACTACCTGGTAATTGAGCGCGGCCTGGCGGCTAAACGGGGTGGCACGATCGAAGGTCAGAACGGGTTCCGCCGATTGCGTCGCGGTCAGGGGTTGCGACGGCAGGCCCCCGAATTGAAGCGGCGCATTGGCGCGAGCCTGGGGTTCCACACCGAAGAAGAGCGGCCGCTGGTCCTCGGGAAGGCGCGCCGCCGCTTCCAGCGCCAGGATCGTCGCAGCGCGATGATGGCCGTGTGTCTGCACCGTGGGCAGAAGCGTGAAGACCGCGTGGTAGCGCTCGCGAGCCAGCAGATCGCCCAGCACGGCGAGCAGATGAGGACGGTCCCAGTTGGAGGCATCCGCCGTCGCGGCGTCCCTGGAGAAACCCAGATCGCGCTGGTCCAGGAAGTAGTGCTGCCGGATGCCCAGAATCTTGCCGGCGCGAATGGCCTCCTCCTTACGGAGGTCCGGCAGGCGGGCGCGGCCGTTGCGCTCATCGGCGAGAGTCATGCCATAGAAGGCTTCCGCCAGGGCGGAATAGCGATAGCCGGATTCGCCGTTGGTGATGACCACCTGGTCGGCCGACCAGCCCAGTTCGCGGACCAGACGGTACGTGGTCGCGGCGAAGGCGTATTCGTCGTCGGGATGGGCGACAACCATCAGGATCTTCGGCCCGCTCGCGCCGGCGAGGGGCCGCGCCAGCAGCGCCGTGCCCGCGACCGCCCGCAGGAAGTCCTTGCGCGTGGGAAGCAGGCTGTCATTCCGCACCGGCCACCTCCCCGAGAAGATGCAGGCCGCCGTTTTCGATGACTTCGAGGGCCACTTCGCGCATGGCGACGCGGCGCCGGTGGCACGTGCGGTGGAGGTGCCCGTAGGCCTGCTCCTCGGTCCATTCGAAGCGCGACTGCAGCAGCCCTTTGGCCCGTTCGATAATCTTGCGGTCGGCCAGTTGCCGGCCCAGCCGGCCGACCTCCGTGCGCAGCGCCTGGTTGGTTTCCGCCGCGGTCAGTAGCGCGCCGAGCGGCAGGCTCAGTTGGAGCAGCAGCGCCAGCTCGCCGGGCTTGAGGGGAAGACCGGACCGGCGGCACACGTTCAGGATGCCGATGGTGATGCCGGACTCGACTGCGGGGATGGAAACGGCGCCCTTGAATTTGTGCGCTGCGAACTCGGGGAACCTGGCCAGCCGCGCGTCGCGCCACGCGTCTGCCTGGAGCACGATGGGGGTCTTGCGCGCAAGATGTTCGCCGGCGGGTGCAGCGAACTCTTCGGCCGGCGGGCCGGCGAAGGCGACCAGGTGGGCCCGCGCTGTTTCGGGACGGAGCCGGTGGAGGTACAGACCTTCGGCGTCCACCTGTTGGAGCGTGGATTGGAGAATCGTTTCTATGCCTCGGTAATCCGGTGCCTGCGGCCCGTCCGGAAGCGGAGCCGGGAAATGAGTATCGATATGACGAACCGTGGTTGCGTTCATCCTGTTTCTCCTAAGTTATTGTTTTATTAATGGAACTACGGGGTTGAGAGGATTAGCGGCAACAACAGGGTTGCGGGAAAACGAGGCAAATCAGCAATCGTACCATTCTCTATAGAGATTATCCAGATTGCCCCGGGTTGTCAAGAGGAAAATGAGTGCCGCTGCCCACCTCGCGATTTGCAATCGCCCTAATCTCGATCTAATATATGGCAATAAGGTCTTAATCACTTATGCGGTTTGACGACAATGCGTTGAGTATCGGAAAGACCCCGCTGGTTCGCCTGAACCGCGTGGTCAACGGCGAGGCGACGGTCCTGGCCAAGATCGAAGGGCGGAATCCGGCATATTCGGTAAAGTGCCGGATTGGCGCGGCGATGGTGTGGGACGCGGAGAAGCGGGGCGTGCTGACACCCGGGAAAGAGCTGGTGGAGCCGACCAGCGGAAATACGGGCATCGCGCTGGCGTTCGTGGCGGCGGTGCGGAACTACCGAATCACGCTGACCATGCCCGAGACGATGTCGCTCGAGCGGCGCAAAGTGCTGGCGGCGTTCGGAGCCAGGCTGATATTGACCGAAGGAGCGCTGGGCATGAAGGGAGCGATCGCCAAGGCCACCGAAATCTACGAATCGGATCCCGACCATTACGTGCTGCCGCAGCAATTCCAGAATCCGGCGAACCCGGAGATTCACTTTCAGACCACCGGGCCGGAGATTTGGGAAGATACCCAAGGGCTGGTGGATGTGCTGGTGTCCGGGATCGGCACCGGCGGCACGATCACCGGAGTTTCGCGCTACATCAAGCTCAGCCGCGGGAAGGCGATTCTCTCGGTCGGCGTCGAGCCGGCGGCGAGCCCGGTGATCGGCCAACATCTGCGCGGAGAGCCGCTGAAGCCAGGGCCGCACAAGATCCAGGGAATCGGCGCGGGGATCATTCCGGGAACGCTGGACCTGAGCGTGCTGGATCGCGTGGAGACGGTGACCAACGAGGAATCGATCGAGATGGCCCAGCGGCTGGCACGGGAAGAGGGCATCCTTTCGGGAATCTCGAGCGGCGCGGCCACCAGCGTGGCGGCGCGTCTGGCCCGGGAACCGGAGCTGCGCGGCAAGACCATCGTGGTCGTGCTGCCGGATTCCGGCGAGCGGTATCTGAGTTCGGTGCTGTTCGAAGGCATCGGGTAGAGGGCATGAGATTCAAAACTCTGGCGGTCCACGCAGGCCAGTGCCCGGAGGAACACGGCGGGGCTGTGATGACGCCGATCTACCAGACGTCCACTTTCGCTTTCCAAGGAGTCGGCCGGCCGGGTCCGTTCGATTACTCGCGCAGCGGCAACCCCACGCGGAAGGCGCTGGAGACGTGCCTGGCATCGCTCGAGGACGGCGAATTCGGTTTCGCGTTCGCCACCGGGATGGCGGCCGAGACGACCGTTCTGATGATGTTCCAGGCAGGCCAGCGCGTCCTGGTTCACAGCGACCTCTACGGCGGCACCTACCGGTTGTTCGAGGCGGTATTCCGCGGCAAGGGGATCGCGGCGGAATATGTGGACCTGCGGGACCTGGCGGCGCTGGAGCACGAACTGAAACAGGGGGCCTGCGCAGTCTGGATCGAGTCGCCGACCAATCCGCTGATGAACCTGGTGGACCTGGAAGCGGTGTCCGCGTTGGCCCACCGCTACAGCGCGCTGGCGATTTGCGACAACACTTTTCTATCGCCGTATTTTCAGCGGCCGCTTCGGATGGGTGTCGATATCGTCGTGCACTCCACGACGAAGTACATCAACGGCCACTCGGACGTGGTGGGAGGAGCAGTGGTGGTGAACGATCGGGCGCTCGCAGACAAGATCGCGTTCCTGCAAAACGCCATGGGCACCTGCGCCGGGCCGCAGGATTGCTTTCTGGTGCTGCGCGGGATCAAGACGCTGGCGCTGCGCATGGAAGAACACAACCGCAACGCCCTGACGATCGCCCGGCGGCTGGAGCGGCATCCGAAGGTCGCCTCGGTTCTGCATCCGGGACTGGATTCGCACCCGCAGCACGAATTAGCCGGGCGGCAGATGAGCGGCTACGGCGGCACGTTTTCGTTTCGGGTGCGTGGCGGGCAGGAGGCGGCGTTCCGCCTGCTGGAGGGCGTTCGCACGTTCACGCTGGCGGAATCGCTGGGTGGGGTGGAGTCCCTGATCGAGCACCCGGTGACGATGACACATGCATCGGTGGAAGCGGGCACGCTGGCGCGCATGGGAATCACACCCGAGCTGATCCGGGTGTCGGTGGGGATCGAGGATGTAGAGGATCTGTTGGCCGATCTGGAGGGGGCCCTGGACCTCGCGTAAGCAGCCGGCGGCTAGCGGAACAGGTCTTCAAACCGGCGCGAGAAGATCGCGACGATTGCCAGCACGGTGAGGCAGAGCACCACGGCCAGTATCAGGCGCTTACGGGCCGGCGTCAGCCATTGGGAAGGCGCCCGCTCCTTGCCCAGAATGGTGTTGCGCAGCCGCCGCTGGGCGGGGCCGGGGAGGTTCCGCATAGCCTTGGCGATCTCCTTGCGGCCTCTCTGGTCGGCGATCAGGATGGTGGCGGAATTGGCGCTGTTGGTGGACTTCAACAGCCGCGTGCGCAAGCCGGCGGGAACTTCGTCCACCGAACGGTACACTTTGTCGGAACCGCCAGTCGAAATGAGCACGGTGGACGTCTGGAACAGGCCCGAGGCCGCGGGATTCGGCTCGCCGCAGTGGGGACAGCGGTTCTGCTCCGGCGAGAAACTCTTGCGGCAGCGATTGCAGTTCATCGAGCCAGCACCCGGGGCTTCTTTTCCACTTCCGCTGTCTCGTCCCCGACGTGATCCAGCACGACCTGGATAAAACCCAGGGCGGCCTTGGAAAGCGCCTTGTCCTTTCGATAGATTAGCCCCAGCCGGCGCACCATGGGTTCCGGCGCGAGCGAAATGGCGCGCAGTTTTCCGGCGGCAATCTCCTCGCGGCAGTTGGATGCCGCAAGAAAACTCAGGCCCATCCCCGCCATCACGAAGCGCTTCATCATTTCCGTGGAGTCCAGTTCCATAGAGATGCGGATGTCGTCCTCCACCGGCGCCAGCCAGTCGTTCAGGCGCGCGCGGGTCTTGCCCTGTTGCGGCAGCACCAGGAAAAACTCCACGAGATCCCTGGGCAACACGGTTTTTCGCGCGGACAGAGGGTGGCTGGCGGGAACGACCAGGCAAATCTCGTCGCTGTGCACGTCCACCACTTGCAGTCGTCTCTCGTCCACCGGCAGTTGGGTGAGGCCGAAGTCCGCCGAATTGTCCAGAACGGCTTCCACCACGTGCGAGCCGTAGGAGCGGTTGACCTGAAGCTGCACCGCCGGAAACAACTCGCGGTACCCGGAGAATACTTTGGGCAGAATGTAGATGCAGGTGGCCTCGTTGCCGGCTATTACCAGCTCGCCGCGGGGGTTGGTTTCGAGCTCGGCGATGGCGTCCTGCGCGCGGCGCCGCAGCTCGAGCAACTGCTCGGCGTACTCCGCGAAGATGCGTCCCGCAGTGGTCAAGGAGATCCGGCTGCCGAAGCGCTCGAACAACTCAGCGTGGAGTTCCTGCTCGAGCTGCCGCACCTGGGCGCTGATAGCCGGCTGCGTGCGGTAGCACGTCTGCGCGGCTTTCGAGAAACTCTTCAGCCGGACGATCTCGAGGAACGTATGGAGCTGATCGAAGTCCATAAACCAGCGCGCCCGCCCCGCCTCCCAGTCAAATTCTGAATCGGCGGGATAGAAATATTCGATTTCCCCCGTACCACCGGTCCTTGGTAAGTATTGTAACAAAGGCCCCGGGTGGTGCGGTCGGATTCTGGGATTGTCGCAATCGCAGCCGTCCGCCGTTGGACGGAACTACCGCACCCCTCACCCGGCGGCTTCCCCACGTTCCGAACCCCAAAACTGTTAAAAACCGAATCCATGGAGCGCCTCCGCCTCGTCTAACGATATAGAATTGGCAACAGGATGCTGATCAAAAAACCGGCGGACCTCCGCTACTCCGAGATTACCCCGAAGTCCGTGTACTTGAACCGGCGCAAGTTTCTCGCAGGTGTCCCGGCGGCGTTTGTGGGTGCACGCGAGCTGCTGTCGCCTTCTGGCCGCGCACACGCCGGCACCAAGCTGAGCAACCTGGCGAAGAGCCCGTTCAGCACCACCGAACCGCAGAACACGTTCCGGGACGTCGCGTCATACAACAACTTCTACGAGTTCGGGACGCAAAAGGACCAGCCCGCCCGCAACGCCACGAATTTCAAGACGGAACCCTGGATGGTGTCGATCGATGGTGCTGTCGCCAAGCCGCGAAAGTTCTCCATGGACGAGATTCTGAAGCTCGCCCCCCTCGAAGAGCGCATCTACCGGCATCGCTGCGTGGAGGCGTGGTCCATCGTGGTGCCGTGGATCGGCTATTCGCTCAGCGCGCTGCTCCAGCAGGTCGAGCCGACCGCCAAGGCCAAATTCGTCGCGTTCGAAAGCTACTGGGACCTCAAGCAGATGCCCCTGGCGCGCCCGGAGCTGGCCGGCATTGAGTTCCCGTACGTCGAAGGCCTGCGGCTGGATGAGGCCATGCACCCCCTGGCGCTCTTGTCGGTGGGGATGTACGGCGAGACGCTGCCGCCACAGGATGGCGCGCCGGTGCGGCTTGTAGTGCCTTGGAAATACGGCTTCAAGAGCATCAAGTCGATCGTCAAGATCAAGCTCGTGGGCAGCATGCCCCCCACCACCTGGAACATGTCCAACGCGCATGAGTACGGCTTCTACTCCAACGTGAACCCCGAGGTCGATCACCCGCGCTGGAGCCAGAAGCGGGAGCGCCGCTTGCCCGCGTATCTCGCCAACCACCCCACCCAGATGTTCAACGGTTATGCCGAGCAGGTGGCCGGCCTGTATGCCGGCATGGACCTTAAGAAGAACTACTGAGGCATGCTGCGCCGCCGCTGGGTCAAAATTCCGCTGTTCCTGTTGTGTCTGGCGCCCCTCGGGTGGCTGGGCTGGCGCATGTACAACCAGAACCTCACCGCCAACCCCACGGAGTTCATCCAGCACTTCACCGGCGATTGGGCCATCCGGCTGATCGTGACGACCCTGGCCGTCACGCCGTTGCGTAAGCTGCTCCGCCTGCCCGACCTCGTCCGGTTTCGCCGCATGATCGGGCTTTTCGCCTTCTTTTACGGGTGCCTGCACTTCCTGACTTATCTGTGGCTCGACAAGCTCTTCGACCTGCACGACATCGTGAAGGACGTGGGCAAGCGCCCGTTCATCACGGCGGGGTTTGCCGCCTTCGTGTCGATGGCGCCGCTGGCGTTGACCTCCACGCAAGGCTGGATCCGCCGGCTGGGCGGCAAGCGCTGGCAGCGCCTGCATCGCCTGATCTACTTCGGCGCCATTGCGGCCGTGGTGCACTACTACTGGCTGGTGAAATCCGATATCCGCCTGCCGGTGCTTTACGGAACGCTGGTGGCGGTGCTGCTGGCCTGGCGGGCGGCCGTGTCGCTGCGCGGGCGCTTGGTCGCTCAACGCAGGCGCGCGGCGGCCGTCGTTTCCTGATCCCGGTGGCGGCGCCGCGCCGCGAGCGACTTCAAGGTGTCGAGATTCCGGCGATCGTCCCCTTCCTGTATCATCGGGGTTTCCAAGATGAACGGCTTCTTCCGAAGCTCGGGATGCGCCAGGATGCGGCGCAACGCGTCCCGCCCGATGTGGCCCTCCCCGATGCCGGCGTGACGGTCCACACGCGAGCCTGGCGCCCCCTTCGAATCGTTGGCATGAATCACCCGGACGTTGGCTAGGCCCAGTTCGTCCTCCGCGCGACACAGCGTGCCCCGCAGGCCCGCCGGCGTGCGGATGTCGAACCCGGCAGCCAGCAGGTGGCAGGTGTCCAGGCAGTAGCCCACCGGAAGCTCCGTCAGGCCGCAGGCGAGATCCCGGATGGACCGCAGTTCCTCGAAACGGCTGCCCAGGTTGGCGCCCGACCCGGCGGTGTTCTCGAGCAGCACCATCAGGCCCCGCGAGCGAAAGCCCCTGCCGGCATCGCGCAACCCCAGCGCGAACGAGGCAATGCCTTCTTCCACCGAGCGTCCCCGGTGATTGCCGGGGTGCACCACCAGGTATTCGGCGCCGAGGGCGGCGGCGCGGCGAAGTTCCCCCCGAAAGGCTTCGATCGACTTCGCGCGGATCACCGGATCGATCGACGCCAGGTTAACCAGATAGTTCACGTGGATAACCAAAGGGTTCAGGTCGAACCGCTCACGGGCCGCCCGCAGCAGCTTCACCTGCGTGGGGTCCGGCGCGCGCGCCCGCCACATCCGCGGGCTGGCCGTGAAGATCTGGAATGTGGCGGCTCCCAGTTCGGCGGCGGTCAGTGCAGCTTTCTCCAGGGAACCCGAAGTGAAAGTGTGGATGCCGATGCGCAGGCTTCCATCCTACCAGAAGGCGGCAAACGCTACTGCATCATAGAGATCGGCTCACCGGCCGGATACGCCGCATTGCGCAGCCCGGGATCGGCATACTCCGACACGCTTGCGGGCCCTTCCCAAGTGACCGCGTATTCCCGCATGCAATCCTGGCAGATATACTTGCCATGAATCGGCCACATCGCCCGCGAGTGCATCTTCCTGCACCACAATTCTGAAATCCGACTCAACATCGACACCCACCTCCCGCCAGTCTCAATGCAATTTAAGGGCCCGGTGCGGAACGTGGATTGGCACCCCTCTTGACATCCCTTCAGTTAATCGTATAATTAAAACGTTAGATTTATACAAACGAATGACCGAGAATACCAAAGAACGGCTGCTGGAAACCGCCCAAAGGCTCTTTGGCCAGCAAGGCTACGATGCCACCTCACTTCGGCACATCATTGCGGAGGCCGGCGTAAACCTGGCAGCCATCCACTACCATTTCGGCTCCAAAGAGGAGTTGCTGGACGAGATCATCCAGCGCAGCGCAGGACCGGTAAACGAACAACGCCTGGCGCTGCTCGACCGCGCCGAGGCCGAGGCGGGCGGCTGTCCGCTTTCCGTGGAAAAGGTGCTGCACGCGTTTCTGTGGCCCATGTCCACAGCGGCTGACGAGAACCCGGAATTTGTGCGGCTGATGGGGAGAATTCACGCGGAAGGAATGCTCCACACCATTGTCCAGCGCCACTTCCAGGCGGTCCTCGCGCGCTTCGTCCCCGCCATGCGGAAGGCGGTACCGCATCTTTCCCCAGAGGAATTCCTGTGGCGTATGCATTTCATGATCGGCGCGATGGCCCATACCATGTGCGGGGCGCCGGACTTCACGCGCGTCACCGAAGCCCCCGGAGATTTCAGCCGCCGCATCGAATTCCTGATCCGGTTCCTCAGCGGCGGGTTCCACGCGCCCGAAGGTGCCGGCGTCGAGGTGAAGGAATGAGACTCATATCGATTCTTACGCTCTGTCTGGCCCCGCTGGCATTCGCCGCGGACCAAACCGCCGACCGCGGACCGCTTCAGTTGAGCCTGAAGCGCGCCGTGGAACTGGCGACGTCGCCGGAGGGCAACACCAACATCCAGCTTGCGGGCGAGGCGCTGGCACAGGCGCAGTCGCGCTCGGCAGAAGCCCGCGCGGCGCTGCTGCCGAACCTGGACGCCGCGTTCGCCGACCAGAGCAGCACGCGCAATCTGGCCGCCATGGGGCTTACCAATATCGCAATCCCCATCCCCGGCTTCCACTTCCCCACCTTCGTCGGCCCGTTCAGCACCATGGACGCGCGGATCACGGGCTCGCAGACGGTCTTCGATTTCGGCTCCATCCGGCGGTTCCAGGCCTCGAAGGTGGGGGTGTCGGCCGCCAAGAGCGGAGTGGAGGACACCGCCGAGCGTGTGGCCTCCCAGGTGGCCCGCGCCTACCTGGCGGCGGTGAAGGCCGATACCGACGTGGAAACCGCGCAGGCCAACGTGGCGCTCTCCCAGGCCGTGGCGGCGCAAGCCGAGCACCAGAAAACCGCCGGCACGGGAACGGGCATCGAAGTCACGCGCGCCAAGGTGCAGCTTGCCAACGACCAGCAGCAGCTGCTGGCGGCCGAGAACAGCCGCCGCGCCGCCCACCTGCGGCTTCTGCGCGCCATGGGGCTGCGGCTGGACGTCGAGATGGAACTGACCGACAAGCTGCAATACCTGCCCGTGGATGCCGTGACGCTGGCGCAGGCCAAGGCCCAGGCGATCCAGAAGCGCCCCGACCTCCAGGAGCAGCAGGAACGGGAAGGCAACGCGCGGCTGTCCGCCAGCGCCACCCGCCTCGAGCGACTGCCCTCGGTGATGGCCTTCGGCGATTACGGCGACAACGGCACCGGCTTCGGCAGCGCACTGCCCACCCGCACCTACGGGATTTCGGTGAAGGTTCCGATCTTCGATGGCGGCCGGCGCGATGCCCGGCGCGCCGAATCGGACTCCGAGTACCGCTCCGAGAAGCTTCGCACCAACGACCTCAAGGAGCAGATCGAGCTGGACGTGCGGCTGGCCCTCGATGAGCTGCGATCGGCCGACGACGAAGTCAAGGTGTCAAGAGAGGGCTTGCAACTCGCCGAAAACGAGCTGACGCAGGCGCGGCGCCGCTACGATGCGGGAGTGGCCAACAGTCTCGAAGTCACCGACGCGCAGACGCGTCTCGAACGTGCGCGCGATAACCAGACCGCGGCGCTGTACGGCTACAACGTAGCGCGTCTCGACCTGGCGCAAGCCATGGGCAACGTGAGAGCGACTGCCTCCGAGACGAGGCCATAAGGCACCGGAGTTCCTATCATGAAAAAGCGAATCATCATTATCGTGATCATCCTCGCGGCCGCCGCCCTGGCGACCTATGCCTTCCGCGGCGCCGGACACGGCCCAGTCAACCGCATCGTCATCTCCGGCAACATCGAGCTGACCGAAGTGAACATCGCCTTCAAAACGGCGGGACGCCTGATCGAGAGAACCGTCGATGAGGGAGACCGGGTCACCAAGAACCAGGTCATCGCGCGGCTCGACCGCGACCAGTTGCTGGCCCAGCGCAATCGCGAAGCGGCCGCCCTCGAATCGGCCCAGACGCAACTGGCGCAGTCCGCAACGGGCATCGAGTGGCAGAAGGCCACGCTCGCCGGCGATATCGAGCAGCGCAGGGCCGACCTCGCCTCCAACGAATCCCGCGTGGAAGAACTGAGGAACGGTTCGCGGCCGCAGGAAAAGCTGGAGGCGCATGCGGCCGCCGATGCCGCGCAATCCGAGGTGGAACGCGCCAAGAGGGACTGGGACCGCGCGCAGACCCTCTACAAGAACGACGACATCTCCACGGCCCAGTACGATCAATATCGCAACCGCTGGGAAAGCGGCGAGGCTGCCCTGAAGCAGGCGAAGGAGCGGGAGGCCCTGGTGCTTGCCGGCCCGCGCCAGGAGGAGATCGACGGCGCCTCGAGCCAGGTGCAGCACGCGCGCGGCGCCCTCAAGATCGCGGAGGCGAACACGCTCGAGACCCGGCGGCGCGAGCAGGAGATGTCCACGCGCCGCGCCGAAATCGAGCGCTCCAGGTACAGCCTCGCGCTGATCGATTCGCAGCTTGCCGATACCGTGGCCTCGTCGCCCGTGGACGGCGTCGTGCTGGTGAAAGCCGCCGACGTCGGCGAGATTCTCGCGCCCGGAACCACCGTGGTGACCGTGGGGGATATCGATCACCCGTGGCTGCGCGGCTACGTCACCGAGTCGGACCTCGGCAAGGTCAAGCTGGGTGCCAAGGCCAACGTGACCACCGATTCGTACCCCGGGAAGGTCTATCCGGGCCGCGTGACGTTCATCTCCTCGGAAGCCGAGTTCACACCCAAGCAGATCCAGACCCTGCAAGAGCGTGTGAAGCTGGTGTACCGAATCAAGATCGAGGTGGACAATCCGCTCCACGAGCTGAAATCCAACATGCCGGCGGATGCGGAGATTCTGCTGGAGCAGTGATGGAAGGCATCATCGAGATCCGCGGCCTCACGCGCCGCTTCGGACCGGTGACCGCGGTGGACCACCTGGACCTCAGCGTGGCGCGCGGCGAAATCTTCGGCCTGGTGGGCCCCGATGGCGCCGGCAAGACCACGACCCTGCGCATGCTCTGCGGGCTCATGACGCCCAGCGAGGGCAGCGCCCTCGTGGCCGGCCACGACGTGGCGCGCGATGCGCAGGCGGTGAAAGACCAGATCGGCTACATGGCGCAACGCTTCGGCCTGTACCAGGACCTGACCGTGGAAGAGAACATGGTCTTCTACGCAGACCTGTTCGGCATCGATCAGGCCGAGCGCCAGGGCCTCACCGCGCAATTGCTGCGGATGACGCGCATGGAGCCCTTCCGCGGCCGTCAGGCGGGCCGCCTGTCCGGCGGCATGAAACAGAAACTGGCGTTGATGTGCACGCTGCTCCACCACCCGCAGATTCTGCTTCTGGACGAGCCCACCAACGGCGTCGATCCGGTTTCGCGGCGCGACTTCTGGGCCATCCTCTACCAGTTGCTGAAGGACGGCATCACCATCTTCATGACTACCGCCTACCTGGACGAGGCCGAGCGCTGCAATCGCGTGGGCCTGATGCACAAAGGCAAGCTGATCCGCTGCTCCCCGCCCGAAGAGATGAAGAGCCAGGCGCACGCGGCGACCCTGGAAGAGGCTTTCATATCCGCCATCCGCTCGGTGGAAGGACTGGTGCGCGCATGAGCCTGAGTCCTGACGGCTGGGCGGTTGAAATCGACGACCTGGTCAAGGCTTTCGGGGACTTCGTCGCCGTGGACCACGTGTCGCTGCAGGTGCGCAAGGGCGAGATCTTCGGCTTCCTGGGCCCCAACGGCGCGGGCAAGTCCACCACTATCCGCATGCTCTGCGGCCTGATCACGCCCTCCTCCGGGAAGGCCATGGTGAACGGCTTCGACGTGGCTTCGCAGCCCGAGGAGATCCGCCGCAGCATCGGCTACATGTCGCAGAAATTCTCGCTGTACGACGACCTCACCGTGGAGGAGAACATCGACTTCTTCACCGGAATCTACGGCGTCCCGCGAGCGCAGCGGGCCGAGCGCAAGAACTACGTGCTCGAGATGGCCAACCTCGTGGAGCGCCGCCGCGCCCTGACCCGCACGCTGGCCGGAGGCTGGAAGCAGCGGCTCGCGCTGGGCTGCGCGATCCTGCACGATCCGCCGGTCCTGTTCCTGGATGAGCCCACCTCCGGCGTCGATCCCATCGCGCGCGGCGCCTTCTGGCACCTCATTCACGACCTCGCCGAAACCGGCCACACTATTTTCGTCAGCACGCACTATATGGACGAGGCCGAATATTGCCACCGCCTGGCGCTGATGTATCGCGGCAAGGTGATCGCTCTCGGCACGCCGGAAGAGTTGAAGCGCGGCCTCACCGGGCGCGGCCTGATGCAGCTCGACAGCACCGATCCGCTGGCCACCATGCGCGCGCTCGAAGGCGTGGCCGGCGTGATGGATGTCGCGGTGTTCGGCGGCGGCCTGCACGTCACCGTGGACGACGCGGCGGCGGCCGCCCCGCGCATCCGACAGGCGCTCGACGCCGGCGCCATCCAGATCCGGCGGCTGGAGGCGATCACGCCTTCGATGGAGGACGTCTTCGTGGCCATGATCGAAGCCGAAGAGAGGAACGCAGCATGAGCCGCCGCAGACTCCGCGCCATCTTCGTCAAAGAACTGCACCACATCACGCGAGATGCGCGCAGCCTGACCATGGCGCTGGCCGTGCCCGTGCTGCTGCTCCTGCTCTTCGGCTTCGCCTTGAGCCTCGACGTGGACCGCATTCCCACGCTGGTCTACGACCAGGACGGCACCGAGGCCAGCCGCGACCTGATCCGCGAGTTCCAGGGCTCCCGCTTCTTCGACATCCGCGGCCTCGCCGCCGGCTATGGCGACATCGAGCGCGGAATCGACCGCAACCGCATCCTGATGGGCGTGGTGATCCCGCGCGATTATTCGAAGAACGTGGGCGCCGGCCGCGAGGCGCCGGTGCAGATCCTGCTCGACGGAAGCGATTCGAACACCGCCTCCATCGCGCTGGGCTACGCCGAGACGCTGGTCCGCAACTATGCGCTCGAGCTGCGCACCGGCGCTATGAACCAGCGCGGGGGCGAGCATCTGCCGCCGCCGGTGGATGCGCGCCTGCGCGTCTGGTACAACAGCTCGCTCGAATCCAAAAACTACGTGGTGCCCGGCCTGATCGCCGTGATTCTCCAGATCATCGCGGCGCTGCTGACGTCCCTCACCATCGCGCGCGAATGGGAACTGGGCACCATGGAGCAAATTCTTTCCACCCCCCTGCGCCCCGCCGAGATGGTGCTCGGGAAAATGCTGGCGTATTTCGTGGTGGGTCTGGCGGACGCCGCCATCGGCGTGGTGGTGGGAGTGTTCGTCTTCCGGGTCCCGTTCCGCGGCAGCATTCTGCTGATGGTGGTCTCGATTTGCGTCTTCCTATTCGGCGCGCTGTTCTGGGGCATTTTCATTTCCGCTTCCGCGAGGACGCAACAGCAGGCCTACCAGATGGGCATCCTGAGCTCGTTCCTGCCCGCATTCCTGCTTTCCGGGTTCGTGTATTCCATCGAGACGATGCCCACCGTGATCCAGGTGATCACGCATATCATCCCGGCGCGTTACATCGTGACGATCATGAAGGGCCTGTTTCTGAAAGGCGTCGGCATAGGGGTCCTGTGGGGCGAGCTGGGGTTCCTGACGCTGTACGCGGTAATCGTGTTTCTGCTGGCGACGCGCAAGCTGAGCCGGAAAATGGCGTGAATCATGTGGGAACGGATTGGAGTCATTTTGCGGAAGGAATTCATCCAGGCGCTGCGCGACCCGCGCATGCGGATTCTCCTGTTTGTTCCGCCGATCGTTCAAACCATTATCTTCGGCTTCGCGGTGAACCTCGACGTGGACCACGCGCGCATCGCCTGGATGGACATGGACCGCACGCCGTCGAGCCGCGATCTTTACGAGCGCTTCGAAGGATCGGGACGTTTCGACGTGGTGGCCCTGCCGCGTAACGAGGAAGAGGTGCAGCAGGTGCTCGACCGCGGCACCGCGCAGGCCGTAGTGCGGGTGCTGCCCGGTTTCGAGCGCGACATCAAACGGGGCCGCCCCACCGAGGTCCAGGTGTTGGTGGACGGCACCAATTCGAATACGGCGTCGCTGGTTTCGAGTTACGCGGGCAGCGTGATCGCCGATTTTTCGGCGGATGTGATGGAGGCGCAGCAGAACGCGCGCCTGATGGCACGCAGTCCGGCCGGGCCGGTGCACGCGGCGGTGCCGCAGTTGACCGCGCGCAGCCGCATCTGGTTCAATCCCGATCTCCGCAGCCGCAACTACTTCGTGCCCGGCGTGGTGGCCAACATCATCATGATGGTCACCCTGATGCTGACCGCGCTGGCCATCGTGCGCGAAAAGGAGATCGGCACGATGGAGCAACTGATGGTGACGCCCGTGCGCCCGATCGAGCTGATGTTGGGCAAGACGCTGCCCTTCGCGGTGGTGGGCCTGCTGGACGTGGCGCTGGTTTCAACCGTGGCCCTGCTGGTGTTCCACGTCCCGTTCCGCGGCAGCGTTCTGCTGCTGTTCGCCTGCGCGGTGCTGTTCCTGATGACCACGCTGGGCGCGGGCCTGTTTCTTTCGACCATTTCGCACACGCAGCAGCAGGCGATGATGGCCTCGTTCTTTTTTTCCATGCCCGCTTTCATGCTCAGCGGCTTCGCCTTCCCGATCCGCAACATGCCGCTCGTGGTGCAATACCTGGCCTATTTGAACCCGCTGCGCTATTTCATCGAGATCGTGCGCGGACTGTTCCTGAAGGGCGCCGGCATCTCGGTGCTCTGGCCACAGATGGCCTGCCTGGCGGTGTACGGCGTGGCGACTCTCGGCCTGAGCGCCGCCCGCTTCCAGAAGAAACTGGATTAGCCCGGAAAGAGACTGCTCCACGAGGCATCCAGGTATTGCCAGCGTTGCGTGCTGTAGCAACTCGTGGGGATCTCCGGCACGTAGAGCAATCCGTGTCCGTGCGCGCAGATGAGCTCGGTGCCGTACCACTCCAGGAAGGTCCGCGCCGGGCCCCCGATTCGGGTAGGGCTGGTAAGCAGGCGGAGGCAGACCGGGCAGCGCTGCCGCTGATCGATCAGGGCCCAGCGCAATGCGAGGATCGAGCCTACCAACCAACCGGTCTGGAAGTCCGTGGAGACGACCGACGCCAGATCGAGAGGCCCGCAACACACAATAGACAAGAGGAGCGCGATTTTGACGGCGAAAAAAATCCAGCGCCGCAGTCTCATCGCCCCAGGGGGCGAATGGCGATCCGGCGGGTACTCGCCAAGCGCCAGAGGCGTGGTAGTCGAAACCACCAGGAGAGAGACGAGGATCATCCAGACACAGGCGAGAAGCAAGTGCCCTCGCGCCACAGGCGAGCACTCGAAGCGATCGTAGCCTCCCTGTTCATTCGGCGCCGAGAGGCTCCATCGCCCATCCGGCTGCGGCTTGGATGCGGATGTTCCGAGACGGCCGATCACGAATCCTTCCGCGTGGGGCGGCAGTCCGGCCAGGTGCGGTTGGTCCTGGAGCAGCCAGGCATCCATGCGGCCGGGAAGGCGCCAGGCGCTCGCGGGAAGCACGCCGGCTACCACGGCTGGTTGTCCGCCCACTTCCACAATGCGTCCCGCGATGTGGGGATCGGCAGCGAAGTGTTTCCGCCACGCAGCCTGGCTGAGGATCAACGATGTTGCAGCCTGGCGTCCGCCCGGATCCGGCGCCCGGGAGGAAATCGGGATTTCGAGCACCTGAAAAAGATTGGCGCTTGCCACGGCAATCGACAGCTCCGCCGGCTCGCGCTCCGCGGTCCGCACCCGCATCGGCATGGGCCGATAGAATGCCAGGCCCGTAAACCGTTGCTTCGTGCGATCCGCCAGCGACCGGTACTGTTCGATGGGAACGGTGGGGATCTGCGCCCCGTAGCGCCTGGCGGCCGAAATCATCGCCAGGCTGCGGGCATCGCGGTACGGAGAGGGCAGGAGCAAGTCGCGCGGAAGGGGTAAGCGAAAAGCGAAGAACAGGCTTACCGCCGCCAGAACCGCCAGCAACCCGACGCATCGGAACGGAGACTCGAGGCCGAACGTGTGGCGGGCCGGCGGGGTGGGACTGTTGCGCCTCAGCCAGAACGCGTCCCGGAACGCCCCCAGGCAGAAAACAGTCGCGCCCTGTTTTACGTGCCACAGCTCCGCTCTCCACTCGGCGAGCCACTCGGCGCGGAGCGGTCCGGGCACCAGCAATGCCGCGCCCCGCAGGATGGCGAGATCGAGGGAAGCGGAATCCAGCCGGCGCCCGAGTGTCATGCGTTTTCGGCCTCGGGCGAGGGAATTAATTTGGCCAGCAGCGGATAGCGTTTGTGCGAAGCCTCCAGCGTCGCCCGGCCGGAGCGGGTTAGCTTGTAGTATTTCCTGGGCGGACGCTGGCCGGCGTCGGCAATCGACTGCGATTCCCAATGAGAACGGATCAGGCCGTCGCGCTCCAGGCGGCGCATCGCGGGATACACGGTTCCGCTGGGGAGGCCGGTCATTTCCATCACGCTGAAGCCGTACACCTGGCCGGCATGGATGGCCTGGAGGATGATGGCCGCGGTGTGCGAGAGTCTGGGCTCCAGTGCCACGAGGGAATTATACCTATGTAGCATGCTACTTGACAAGCGTATAAGTAGTTTGCTACATAGGTAGCCAGGAAGGAGCGTGCATGCTCGAGCTTCGCAACGTTTCGAAGCGATTCACCGGCATCGCCGCCGTGGATGACGTCAGCTTTCGCGCTCAACCGGGCGAAATCACCGGGTACCTGGGACCCAACGGCTCCGGCAAATCCACCACCATGAAAATGATTACCGGGCTCCTGGAGACCACCTCGGGCAAGATCCTGTTCGAGGGCGAATTCATCGAGCGCGACCTGATCGCCTACAAGCAGCGCATGGGCTACGTGCCCGAAGAGCCGCATCTCTACGCGCATTTGAGCGGCCTCGAGTACCTCGTCATGGTGGGCCAATTGCGCAATCTGCCCGCGAAGCCCACGGCCGGCCGCATCGATGGGCTGCTGCGGCTGCTCTCGCTGCACCCCGACCGGCACGCGCCCATTTCGGCTTACTCCAAGGGGATGCGCCAGAAGGTGCTGCTCTCGGCGGCGCTGCTGCACAACCCCGATCTCCTGTTGCTGGACGAGCCTTTTTCCGGGCTCGACGTGAGCACGGGGCTGGTGTTGCGGAGCCTGATCCAGGAGCTGGCCGCGCGCGGCAAGGTGGTGCTGTTCAGCTCGCACGAGCTCGAAACGGTGGAGCGGGTCTGTTCGCATGTGGTGATTCTGCACCGCGGGAAGATCGTGGCCGACGACTCCATGGAGCGCCTGCGGACGCTGATGGCGGCGCCCAACCTGGAGGGCATTTTCTCGCAGCTTGCCGTGGAACAGGACACGGCGGCGGTTTCGCGCGAGATCGCGGACCTGATCCGGGCATAGAGGCGGCAGCCATGACGAAGCTGCAATTTCGAGTGCTCTATCGCGAATTTCTCTTCCGCATGGTCGATCTCGAAGTTCTGTCGGCGCATGCTCTGGGCGACGCGAACAAGCTGCTCGGGCAGTTCGCCGCGCTGCTCGTTTTTGTCAGCGTCCTGTTGTCCGGGACTGCCTAAGGCTTCGCCGGCGCTCATATGGCACCGACTGCCCGCCTGGCCTTGACCGTGGTATTTGAGCACTTCCTGATCGCCACCACTATGTTGGTAGTGGGCCTGTTCGCGGTGCTGAGTTGGGACTCTACCTTTCCCGACCGGCGCGACGTTCTGGTGCTGGCTCCTTTGCCGGTGCGCGCCCGCACGATGTTTCTGGCCAAGGTGGCGGCGGTGGCCACGGCGCTGAGCCTCACGGTGGCCCTGCTGCACGGCGCCTCGGGCCTCATCTGGCCGCTGGCCTTCGCAATTCAGGCCACCCCTCAGACGGTTCCAGCCCTCACGGTCGATCCGACGCCGGTTCCGGTTTCGGCCGCCGGCCTCGAGTCCGTGCTGAATCGCGATCTGAGACAGCAACTGACGTCGGGCGGGCTGGCGCCCGGGACGGGAGGGGGAGTTGCGATCGGAGTCTCGAAGCATGGCGAACGGCGAGTCTTCGCCTATGGCGCTGCCAAGCCGGATTCCATCTTCGAAATCGGCTCCATCACAAAGACTTTCACCGGGCTGATGCTGGCGCAGATGGCCGCCGGGCGAAAGGTGTCGCTGGACGAACCGGTCCGCCTGCTTTTGCCGCCCGGACTGGTCCCCAAGCCCCGGGGCGACGAAATCACGCTCGCCGACCTGGCCACGCAGCACTCCGGGCTGCCGCGCATGGTGGAAGGGGATTGGCAAGAATACCTGGCCCGGCACGGTGTTGGCAGGCTGCCCCAGACTCCGTTTCTGTACAGCAACTTCGGCTTCGGGCTGATGGGACATCTGCTCGCGTCCCGCGCCGGCCTCACGTATTCGGAACTCCTGAAAGAGCAGATCACCGGCCCCCTGGACCTTGGCGATACGGTGGTGTCTCTGTCGCCCGGGCAGCAGAGCCGGTTCATCCAGGGGTACGACGGGGAGCATCATCCTGTTCCGTGGGACGAGGAAGGACTGGCCGGCTCCGGGGCGATTCGCTCCACCGCCGGCGACATGCTGAAATACCTGGAGGCCAACCTTCATCCCGAAAAGCTCGGCGGCACGCTGCCGGAGGCTCTGGCGTTGTCGCACCGTCCGCGCGCGGAAGGTGTGCCCGGCACGACCATAGGGCTCGCCTGGTGGTACGAGGCGGCGAAAGGCACATGGTCTCACGGCGGCGCCATGCGGGGGTTCACGAGCCATGCTTTCTTCCATCCGCAGGGCGACTACGCCGCCGTGGTTCTGTTGAACAGCGGGCCCGACTCGATCGGCCTGGCCGATCTGCTGAGCGAACACATCCGGCAGCGCCTGGCGGGAGAGCCCGCGATTTCCCTCGATGCCGCTTTCGTTCCCGCCGGCAGGGGATTTCCCGGCTTCCTTCGCTGGTTCGCGGCCTATTGGTTCACCATGCTGGCGTCCGGCGCGTTCCTCTACTGTGCCGTGTTGGGCGTGCAAGGGTTGGCCGCGCAACTGCTGCCGCGACGGCTGTTCCTGCGAGTCTCGGGGATTCTCCAAATGGCGGCCTTCTGCCTGTTTGTGTGCGGATACTTTCTGCAACCGGTGTTTGGCGGGCTCGAAAGCCTCACCGCGCCGGAGATTCGACGCCTGCTGCTATGGGTACCTTCCTATTGGTTCCTGGGCCTGTTCCACGAATTGAACGGATCGATGCACCCGGCGCTGGTCCCGCTGGCGCGGCGGGCGTGGATGGGGCTGGCGATCGTGGGCTGCGGAACGGCCGTGGCGTACGCGCTGTCCTACTTGCGCACGCTCCGCAAGATCGTGGAGGAACCGGATATCACCCCCGGCTCGCGCTGTATCGGTTGGCTGCCGAGTTTTGGGAACCAGGTCCAAACCGCGATCGGACGGTTCAGCGTCCGCACGCTCGTGCGCAGCCGCCAGCATCGCGTGATTCTGGCCTTCTATTTGGGCATCGGTTTAGCTCTCACCATCTTCCTGCTGAAAGCTCCGCTGGCGAAGCCGCCATTTCCGGATGCCCCCGCCAGCGACCCGTGGCGTGAGGCGAACACGCCGCTGCTGGCTGCCAGTGTTGTCATGATGGCGCTGGCCGTGGTGGGGACCCGCGTGGTGTTCGCCATGCCGCTGGATCTGCGGGCCAACTGGATCTTCCGCGTCACCGGGGTGCGGGGCGGGCCGCAAACTCTGGCCGCCAGCCGGCGCTCGCTGCTGTTGCTCTCCGTAGCGCCTGTCTGGCTGGCGTCGGCGGCGCCGTGTTTGCGGCTTTGGCCCTGGCGGCAGGCCGCGAGCCACCTGGCCCTTCTCGGACTACTTGGCATTCTTCTCGCCGATATCTGCCTGTACGGTTTTCGGAAAATCCCGTTTACGTGCTCCTACCTGCCGGGTAAGTCGCAAGTCAACATGGTTTTCTTGGGCGCCCTGGGCCTGCTGTACTTTGTCATGCTGAGCGTCAGGTTCGAACGGCAGGCGCTTCAGGAGCCCCGCGCCGCGGCGGCGATGCTCGCGCTGTTCGCCCTGGCGGCGGCCGGGGGCAGGTGGGGTACCGCGGCCCTGGCGAAGTTGGACGAGGACGAGGAGGAGTTGCAGTTCGAGGAGGCGCCCGCTCCGGCGGTCCTCGAGTTAGGACTGCACCGGGATGGAGTAATGCCGATAGGGCCTCCGCCCGCGGAGCCTCCGATCGCCTGAGTTCTGCGCGGTCAGCACCGAGCGCCATGCTAAGCTCTGAAATTAACGTGGTTTTCGGAATGGCTCCAACCTCGCGATGGCGCGGCGTGTGCGTGGCGCTGGCGCTCTTTCTCTGCCTGGCGGGGTTCACCGGAGCCGTCTTCCAGGAGGTCGTCCGCTTCCAGGCTTTTGGCGCAGAGTTCCCGTTGTACTGGGTCTACGAACGCGGAGCCAGTCTCGGAACCGTGCTCGCCTGGTACACCGACCTGAGTAAGCCCTGGTACCGGCCCACCTCCACCGTGATGGTTGCCTGGATCGGCGAGAGGTTTTTCGGTTGGCACGATCTCGCCGGTTGGAAATGCTTTTTCCTGCTTTCCCTCGTACTGACGGCGTGCTCACTCTATTGGTTCGTGCTGGAGATGGCGCCGCGGGCCCGGCTCGCCGCGCTTTTGGCCGCCCTCTTCTACCTGTCGCATCCCGCGCAGGACACGCTGCCTCTGCAGATGCTGCCATGGGACACGTTGTATGTAATGTTCGCCTTGCTGTGCGCCGGATTCTACTGGCGGGCCCTCGGTGCGGAAGGACGCGCTTCGTGGAAGGCCACCGCGATTGCACTCGCGCTGTTTCTCGTGGCCCTTACCTGCAAAGAGATGGCGGTGGCCATTCCCGGATTTCTGGCGGTGGAGAGCGCGGCCGCACTCATTGCCCGCCGGGCGCGGCCCGGCCTTTGGCGCGCCATCGGGCGCGAGATCCTCCGGCTGCTTCCGTTCGCCGCCACCGTTGTTCTTTACCTGCTCGTCCGGCTGCCCAGCCTCCGCGGCATGGCGGCCCAGAGCAACACTTACCGCATGGCGGCAGACTGGACCTGGATCCACAACAACCTGCGCATGTTGCCTCTGATGTCCATGCGCATCTTCCACCTGGCAGGTTATAGAGTCGAGTGGCGCAGTTACCTGGAGACTCCACTCTCCAATGCCGGCGGCGCGGCAATTCTCCTGATTACGCTCGCCGGCTGGTTTCTCCTGCTTCGCCAACGCTCCGAGGTCCGCGGTCGAGGACTGATCTTCCTTTGCTGGTCTGCCGTTTTCTTGTTACTTCCGATTTACGCCGGAGGGCAGATCTGGCACGTCACCGTGCCGCTGTGTGGTTATGGCGCGCTGTTTGGACTGGGGGCGGCGTCGCTTATCGGGCTGTTGCCGCGCACGATGTTGCGTCACGCCGCGGTTGTCGCGTGCGCCGCGGGACTGCTGGTATTGGGGATGGCCAGCCTCAAAGACGAGCTGTACCGCGGGTTGTTCACCGTGCCGTCTATGCTGACCAAAGACCTCCTGGTCCACCCGCCTGTCCCGGCCGAGGAACTCGGCTCTCATCCCAGGTTCTACCTGGAGGACCGGATGAACCTGGGCGGCTGGTGTTATGGCTGTTATGGCAACCTGATGCGGTACATTTATCAAAGAGTCGAGATCGCTGAGTCGATCGTGCCTCCGGGCCAATTCGCTCCAAAAGTCTATGATGCGCTGCTGAAAAACCCGGAGGCATACTACGTGGTTTATGACAGTAGCTTCCGCTGGCATGATATAACTCCGGAAATGCGAGGCACGCTCCTGGTTACTCCCACATATGTGGATGTGACAACCACGGAGCCCATGGAATTCACCGCGACTGCGCGCGAGGGCGGCGCCGAGCCAGTCTCCTGGGCAATAATTCCACCCATTGGTTCCATAGATGCCGATGGCTGGTACAAGACCTTCGAGCCAGTTACAACCCGGGCCCAGGGCGACCTGGCCGTCACGCCGGAAATTGCAGCCGTTGCTCCCGGAGCGTCAGCGCGGTTCGCCGCCGGTTTGGTGGCCAGGAAGACGCTCCGCTTGACGGCGACCAGCACAACCGATCCCGCACTCCGGGGGGTCGCCGTCGTCAATCTCAACTTGGTAGACCCTGGAACGGTGCGATGGACGGTCGAACCCGACGATGGAGGCGCCATCACCGCGTCCGGCGACTACACCGCGCCGGCTTCGGTGGAACCTCGCACCGTCACCATCCGTGCGGCGTCCACTGACGGCCGCGCCAAGGTTGCGACATCGACCGTGACACTGGGCGCGCCCTGGCAGACGCTGGATCTGGGCCGGGTTTTGCAGCCGGGCGCATTCGAGCCGCATGGCAACGTCCTGCACGTCCGGGGCAGCGGCGACATCTTCGACAAGACCGACGCCTTCCGCTTCGTTTACCGGATACTGGATGGCGAAGGCGCCGTCACCGCGCAGGTCTCGACACGCGTGACAACCGACTTCACCAAGGCAGGCATCATGATTCGCGAAAGGCTCACCGAAGGCGCGCGGCACGCGTTCGCGGGGATCATCACGGGAAAGAGCAGCGTTCTGGAAGCAAGGGCGCATCCAATGAACGATACGACGGTTCAGTTCGGCCCCGTGGGATCGATGTGGCTGCGTCTCGAGCGCAAAGGGGATACTTTCAGCGGGCTGACATCGCCGGACGGGAACCGGTGGGAAGCCATCGGCAGCCCCGTCAACGTGCGCATGGAACAGCGGGTCTATGCCGGCCTGGCAGTCAGTTCGGGCGGCAAGGGATCGTCGGAGGCCGATTTCAAAGAGGTGCGAGTCAGTCAGGCCGCGGCCGTGGCCAGCGGCGCCCGATGAGCCGGTCTTATGTCCCGCCGCAAAAGTAGGCGCACTAGGACCGAAGGCCAGGCCGTTGCGGTCACAGCCGCGCCACCCCCGAACACGCAGCCCAGCTGGCGATCGGAACTCGGCCGCCGCCCTGTCCTGCCGATCTGTGCCGGGCTTGTGCTGCTCGGTGCGATGGTCTTCGCGCGGGCAACCGGCTTCTCTTTTGTCAGCATCGACGACCCCCAGGCCGTCACAGAAAACTTTTTCGTGCGCTCCGGCGTGACCAATGCCGGCCTGTTGTGGGCACTCACTCAGACTCAGACTTTCTTCTGGCAACCCGCCACGTGGATTTCCCACATGCTCGATTGCCAGTTATTCGGATTGAACGCCGGCTGGCACCATGCGGTCAACCTTCTCATCCACATCGTCAACAGTTTGTTGCTGTTCCTGCTCCTGCGCCGCGTCACCGGATCGGCGTGGCGAAGCAGCCTGGTCGCAGCGCTGTTTGCAGTGCATCCCCTGGCCACTGAGTCGGTCGTTTGGGTAGCGGGGCGGCGCGATGTCCTTAGCGCGTTGTTCTCGATTCTGGCGCTGCGGGCGTACGTCGCTTACGCGGAGCGCCCAAGCTCCGGAAGAAAGTATCTGTTGGTCATTGGTCTGTCGGCACTCGCCTTCACCGCCAGGCCGCACACCGGGTGTCTTCCGATCTTCATGTTGTTACTCGATTACTGGCCCCTGGGCAGGTGGAAATTTTCCACTTCCTGGCGGGCGGGATGGCGAACTAACTCGCACCTCGTAAGGGAGAAGGGCCCGATTCTCGCCATGGCCGCAGTGCTGGCGGGAGTTACTCTACTCGTCCTTCATCGGACCATGGCGGCGATCGGGCTGCCGGGCTATCCTCTGAGCATGCGGCTGCCGGTTTCGTTGTGGGCGTATGCGGCCTATATCCGAAAACTCACCTGGCCGTTTTCTCTTTCGGCATTGGGGGCTTATGCAGCCCCGGTAGGATGGCAGATGCAGGCCGCGACCGCCATCTTTGCAGCCATCACTTTTGTCGCGATCGCGACTCGCAAGCGCGTCCCTTATTTACTCTTCGGCTGGGCCTGGTACGTGGCCGGGTTGTTGCCAAGCCTGGCGTTCGCCCAGATGGAGAACCAGTTCATGGCCGATCATCTCACTTACTTTCCGTTGATCGGACTGTTCGTGATGGCGGTCTGGGGTGCAGCCGATTGGTTATCGGCGGCGCCACGGGCGCGAGTAATGGCTCCATGGGTTACGGTGGCCCTGCTCCTGGCGCTGGCGTTGCGCACGTGGGCGCAGACCGGAACGTGGAGAGACAGTGCCATTGTCTACGATCATGCGATCTCAACCGCGGCTTCCAACGAGGCGGCGTTGCGAAGCTTGTGTGAGTCCGCGTTCCGCGATCGGGACCTCGGAGAGGGGTTAGTCGCCCGTTACTCCGAACGCGCGGCGGACGATCCCCTCAGTCCGCGGAAACACTACGTGCTTGGCGCCCTGCTCCAGGCGCAGGGCAAGAGACAGGAGGCGCTAGCCGAGTTTGCCGAAGCCGTGCGCCATAACCCCGATTCCCTGCAGTTTCGGAAGGGTCTCGGCTTCGCGTTTCTGGAGGTGGGGAACCGGGAAGCGGCGTACAATCAGCTCGACGAAGCCTTGCGCCTGTCGCCGTTCGACCGCGATCGCGACAAAATCCTGAAGGCGCTGCCCGAGTTGCGAACTCCGCAGCGCGACCAGGCTCTCGCGCCGCCTCCCGCGGTGCTCACCACCGAAAACGGAATGGAAGTGCTGGCGCTGCTGTTCTGTGCTTTGGTCGGCCTGATCACGCCGGGTTACTCGGGTTATTACTTCCAGCGTATCGAGGGAGCGCTGCGGCGCGCAGCCTCCCGTCCCGTCATGGCGATGTTGATGGTGGGGCTGGCGCCCATGGTAATTCGCCTGTTGCTGCTGGCGGTCTATCCGATTCCCGAACCGGTGATTCCGGATGAATTCAGCCACTTGTTGATAGCCGATACTCTCGCTTCGGGCCGCATCGCGAACCCCACGCATCCGATGTGGGAGCACTTCGAGTCGATCTATATTCTGCAGCACCCCACTTATGCGTCCATCTATCCGCCGGCACAGGGGACCCTGCTGGCGGCGGCGGCGGTGATCGGCGCGAATCCCTGGTTTGCGGTATGGGCCAGCGTGGGAGTGATGTGTGCCCTGCTCTGCTGGATGCTCCGCGGCTGGTTGCCCCCGCCATGGGCGCTGCTCGGCGCGATGCTGGCCGTGTTCCGCTTTTCGATCCTCGGTCATTGGATGAACAGCTTTTGGGGAGGGTCGGTGCCCGCAATTGGAGGAGCCCTGGTGCTGGGCGCTTTGCCGCGCATCCTGAAGCATCAGCGCGCGCGGGATTCCTTGTGGCTCGGATTAGGACTGGCGATTCTCTCTCACAGCCGCCCATACGAAGGGTTCCTGTTGATGCTGCCCGCGGGCGTCATGCTCGTGGTCTGGTTCACGAGATCCGAGAAGGCGCTGGGGCGCGTCCGGATCCGGAGGGTGCTCATCCCCCTCGCTGCCGTCCTTCTTGTGGACCTCGGGACCATTGCATATTATGACTGGCGAGTTACCGGCGATCCTCTCCTGATGCCGTACCTGCTGTATCAGAAGTCCTACGGAATGCCCCAACCGTTCCTGTGGCAGCATCCCATTCCCGCACCGCCGCGCGTCTCCGGTTATAGGGACATAGCCGATGCTTACCAGTGGCAACTCAACAGCTATATGACGAACGCAACGCGGTCCGGATTGCCAGGAGCGATCTGGGAAAAGATGGTGGGTTTCTGGAGCTTTTACCTCCAACCTTCGTTGACCATTCCGTTGATCTTTCTTCCGTTGATCTGGAGAAACAGGCGCCTGCGTTTTTTGATCCTCGCGGCGGCTGTCGTGGCAATCGGAGCAGCCTTCTATCCTTTTCTGTTTCCGCACTATCTGGCTCCGATCTGTGGCGCTTTGCTGGCCGTTGTCGTCCAGGGGATGCGGTATTTACGCGCCTGGAGATGGCACGGCAGGCGGGCCGGCCTGTTGCTGTTCCGCTCGGCGCTGGCCGTCGTGGTTGCATTTTCCTTCCTCTCCAAGGAGACGGATTTCTTCAATCCAGCCTCGATCCGGCAGCAGACGCCCCGGGGCCGGATACTGGAGCAACTGAGCCGGGCCGGCGGGAAACACATCGTCCTCGTCCGGTACGGGCCCCAACACGTTTTTCATAGTTCCTGGATCTATAACAGTGCGGACATCGACGCTTCCAAGGTAGTGTGGGCACGGGAACTGGAACCGTGGCGCAATCGGAGACTGCTTCGGTATTTTCGGGACCGGCAAGCCTGGCTGGTGGATGCCGACGCAGATCCGGTACGCCTGCTGCCGTACTCTCGGGATCGGTAATCGCGAGCTATTGAGGGCGGCCCACGTCCGCCGTGTTGGACTGACCGGCCTGATACCGCACCAGGTGTGGCGGCCACCGGTCAGCATCGTATAGCCACGCCGTCCGGTCGGGATAGTAGGCAACCAGTTCCTGGTTCCTGGATTCGCCCAAGTCGCGAGCCCACACCACCGGCGCGCTGTCTATGTTGGCGTCGTTATAGATCAGCTCATTGTGAAACAGATGGTTCGGCCCATAGTGCACGAAGATCAGGTGCCTGCCGCCACGGCTGTCCAGAGTATTGAGGATCCTCTGGCGAGGGGTATTCTTGTGGACCAGCCTCTCCCCGTTCATCATGTACTCACCGGCGGGCGCGATCAGAAGACCCACCGCGCTGACCGTTACAACAGCACGGGCCAGGGCAGCCCCCACCGGGCGTTTCCGCCACTCCCAGAGCCGGATGCGGCGGAGGCCCTCAATGACCACAATGAGGAGCACACCGCAGATCGGCGCAAGATAGTGCGGAAAGAAAAACGGATAGAATCCGACGCCAACCAGCACGACCAAGGCGGTGATCAGCAGGAACCGCAAACGGCGGCCTTTCCACATCCAGGGCAAAGCCAGCAGCGGCAGGGTCCAGACCGGCTGCAGATAAAATGCCCAGAATGCCCGCAGCTTCAGCGCTGTGACATTGAGCAGTTCCCGCCAGGAGTATCGCACGTTGTAATTCTGGAGTTGCCAGATGTAATTCTGCTCCAGGTCCGCGAATCGCGTGCTATTGCCTGGCGGCAGCGGCTTTTGCCAGTAGAAAGATTGAGGAACGCCGTATAACTTCTGATACAACTGGTAAGGCAATTGCGCTGGATTGCCAGTAACACGCCAGTTATAGTACGCGCTGAAGAGGCCGGCGCACACTAGGACGCCGCCGAGCGGCAGAACCACGCCGAAGAAGCGAGCTTTCCAACCCGGGGACTTCGTTCCCAGGAGCCAGATCAGCAGGAAAACGCCGACCGGAAGGGAGACGAGCAATCCTTCGTACGGCCGGCTCTGCGCCAGTATGGCGATGCCAACCCCGAGCAGCGCCGAGTAGCGCGCGCCGCCCCCCCGCACGATGCGGGGCAGCGCTCCGAACACCAATGCTCCGCCAAATGCCGCCACGGCGCCGCCCCAGTAACTGTTCATCCAATGGCTCAAGACGCCCAACCGCATCGCTGCCAACAGGGCTCCCAGCAGTGCCCAACGGGGAGGCATCCATCCCGCCAGCATCCAGCAGAACGAAGCGCACATCAGCCCCACTCCGCACCAGACGGCAAACCAGGGATTCAGCCCGAGGATCCGCGCCGGGGACAGCGCCAGGCCCGGCGCGAAGGGATAGTAAGAGGTGTAACTGGGGTTCTGCAGAATGTAGATCGATTCGAAATGATCCCGCATCGGATGTGGCGGGTTCGCCACCCGTCCGGACGCGAACGTGTCCGCCAGCAGGAGGTAACCGAACTCATCGTGTATGGTGGGTTCCGGTATGGAATAAATCGGGAGATACAGGAGCCGGATCGCCATCGGCGCCAGGGCGACGAGGGCCATCGCCCGCCAGGGTTTGCCGACCAGGCGAACGAGGGCGTGCTCGCACCACGAGAAAGAGCGCTTACCCCACGCCGGCCACAGGAACGCGACCGCCACGAAGCCGAGCAGCAACCCCGACTCGAGTGACTCATCCGTGCTCAGGGAACTCCAGCTCAGGGACGTGGGCAGCTTGGAAGACTGCTCCGCCTCGTGCACATCGGAAATGGCGACAGCGGTGTCGGGAGCCCGCGCGGGAACCATGGTCGACGCCAGCGCCAGGAGTTGGCCGATTCCGGCATCGCCCGGCGCCAGCCGTGACGCGGTTCGCAGGTAGTCCAGCGCCTCCCCGGGCGAGCCTGCCTGAATCAACGCCAGGCCGAGGTACTTCAGCACGGTGAGGTTCTCCGGTTCGAGCCGTATGACCTCGCGGTACTCGCGAACCGCTTCCGCGGTTCTTCCGACCTGCATCAAGAGCAGGGCAAGGGCTTCGTGGTCGTCGCCGCGGCCCGGTTCCAGGCGAATCGCCTGGCGGTAGCTTCTCTCGGCTTCGTCGAGGTATCCGTCGGCGGCGAGGGCGCGGGCGTAAAAGTACCACATTCGCTCATTGCGGCCGGTGACGTCGAGCGTGTGGCGATACATCGTCAGCTTGTCCGACCAATAGCCGGTCTGGCGGAAGGAGAGAGCGCCCAAGACCACAAGCGCGGCCACAGCGGCGACGGTGAACGCTGGCCGCAGCCGCGGTCTCTCGACCAGCCAATCGGCGGCGAACCAGACGAGCGCCATCGACGGACCCACCAGCGGCAGGTAGGTGAAACGATCGGCCATGAGCTGCCCTCCGCTCTGCACCAGTCCAATCACCGGCACCAGCAGGATCAGAAACCAGAACCAGCCGACGAAAACATACGGCCTGCGTCTCGAGTTTTGCACCGCGACGAACGTCAGGACGACCACCACCGCGCCCGCGATCACCAACGACGCCGTGCCGGGCGTTGTGTGCGGATAGAAGACACACAGCCCGCGGGGCCAGACGAGCTTGCCAAGATATGAGGAGTATCCGGCGAAAGCGCACGCGATTCGCGTGGGCAGCGGCAGTACATCCAGCGTTACGACCTTGCCGTAATTGCCGATCATCGTAAGCAACGCCGCCACCGCCGCCGACAGGAACAGGGGGATCTTCTCCAGAATCAGTTTCCGCGCCGTTGCCCGTTGGAATCGCGCCAACGGCCAGCGGTCCAGCAGCAACATCGCCAGCGGGAGCGGGATCGCCATGGGCTTGGACATCAACGCCAGCCAGAACGCGGCCATGACAGCGGCGAAACGTTTCCGGGAGCCCGGCCGCCCGGCGTACCAGACATACGCCCACAGCGTGAGGATGGAAAACAGGCCGCACAGAACATCGCGCCGCTCCGCGATCCAGGCCACCGATTCCACGCGCAAAGGGTGAAGGGCAAAGAGCGCGGCGACCACGCTGGACCGCCACTCGGCGCCAGTCGCGTACAGCAGCAGAAGAAACAGCAGGACGGTGTTCAGTGCGTGGATGGCGGCGCTCTCCAGGTGCGGAGGACCCGGATTGAGGCCGAACAACTGGCAGTCCAGCATGTGCGAGAGCCAGGTCAACGGCTGCCAATAGTAGACCGATAAATCGGTGAACGCGAATTCGATGCCGTCCCACGTCAAGCCATCCTTGACGTGCGCGTTCTCGTAAACCATCGCATTGTCGTCGTAATCGATGAAGCGAAAACTGCCGACTCTGGAGTAGACCAGGAAAGTTGCGGCCATCAGGCACAGGCACACCGCGACGATTCGCCGGCGGTGGGACCGCCAGGTTGCGGTGAGAGCCTCGGGCCGTTCGAAAACCACCTCTCGAACGATCGCTTGAGGAGGCGCCTGGACGGGGTTCTGCTGTTTTCTGGGCCTGCGGGACATTCTGCTGCTCGCCAGCGGGCTGCCTTTGCATTATAACCAGCTTCGGAAGGAGGACCCGGGCGTCGCGCGCCATTCCGGCCACGGAGTGTACTGGTCAACACTTCAGTTGAAAGTGTACCGGCTGGTGTGGCAGAATCAGGCAATTCCGAGCGCTGCCGAATTCGTACTCGATGGGAATCTGGAGGAACTGGATCGGCTCACGGCCCTGGCAGCTCAATTCTGCCGCGAGAATTCTCTTGGCGAAGGGGCCGGGTTCGATTTGAGCCTCGCCCTGGAGGAGTTGTTCGTCAATGCGGTGAGGCACGGGGGGTGCCTGGGAATGAAAGACGCTGTGCAGGTTCAAATGCGGCTCTTGGATGACGGCGTGCTCGTGGAGTTTGCCGACCGGGGGGTGCCCTTCGACCCGAGCCTGGTTCCCGCCCCCGATCTCACCGCTTCGCTCCGCGACCGGCCCGCCGGTGGCTTTGGACTCCACCTGGTGCGGCAATTCATGACGGATTTCGCGTATCGCCGCTCTGGCGATTGGAATCGAATAACCATGCGCCGGCCGCTGCCCGGCGCGGCGGGGAAGCCATATGTTGCTCCTGACGAATAAAGTGCAATCCGGATGGTGCGTGGTGGGGGCTCGCGGGCGGGCCGACGCCGAATCGGCGGACGAATTGGAGAGCGCGCTCAGAGCCGCGCTGGCCGGGCACTCCAAGGTAGCGGCCGACCTGAGCGGGCTGTCTTATATATCGAGCGCCGGGCTCAGGGCCCTGCTCGAGGCGGCGCGCGCGGCATCGGAAAAGGGCGCCGAATTCGCGGTCTGCTCTTTGAGCGATCCGGTCAAGAGGGTATTCGACATGAGCGGAATGCATCATTTCCTGCAAATACACGGAGAACTGCCATGCTGACCATGCTCCAGGAAGTGGTCCTGCTGGCGGTGGACGAAAAAACCGGCGAGCTGCGCTCGACGCGGGAGTTCGGGACGGCCTACGCACTCGTCGGCGCGGTGTTTTTCGACTTGGTGCTGGCGCGGAAAATCGATACCGGCACCGAAGAGATCCACATCATCGACACCACACCCACGGGGGACCCGGCACTCGACCGCGTTCTGGAGAAAATGGCCCAGCGCCCCGGCCTCAAGACCGTGCGCGACTGGATCGAGGAGATCTTCCGCTCCCGGCACGACCTGGAAACCGCGGCGCTCCGTTCGCTGGTCGAACAGGGCATCCTGCGCCACGAAGTGTCGAAGCGGCTGTGGATCATCGACGTCGAGCGGTTCCCCGTGGTGAACAACCGGCCGCAGCAGCATGTGAAGGTGCGGCTCGCCCAGGCCATCCTGGCGGACGACATCCCGGCGACCCGGGACATCATGTTGGTGGCCATCGCCGAGCACTGCGGGTTGCTGGGGTATGTGCTGAGCGATGCTCAACTGGTGAATCGAAAGCCGCGCGTTCAGGCGCTGTGCAACGTGGAAACCATCAGCCGCAAGGTTACGGACGCGATCCGGAATCTGGACGCCAATGCGAAGCAGGCGATGACCAGGGTGGTTTGAGCGCCCAGGCAGCTACGCGATGCAGGAAACAACCGTGATGGGGTCCGTTTCCACTGTGAGGGGGTCCGTTTCCGGATCGCCGGCCGGATCGATTGGAAGATCGAGCGGAGGGTCGATGGGACCGTCCTCGTGGAAACCCTGCGTGACCAACTCGTGAAACCAATCGTGTACGTTCAGCGTCGCAGCGTGAATCTCGTCGTCATGCTCCATCAAGCATACGCGGCAATCCGGCTTACGTTGCATACAATGTGAGGGTAGCGCTACGCGAGGTCGACCACAAGCCCCGCACTGGTAAGCACACCCGCCTTTACTTCGGTTATGGGCGTACTGTTATAGGATGTACCGGCTCAGGTCCTGGTCCTTCACGATATCGGCGAGCTGCTTCCGCACGTAGTTGGCGTCCACTTTGACGGTCTTCTTCTTCAAATCGGGGCCTTCGAACGACACCTCTTCGAGCAGCTTTTCCATGATGGTATGCAGGCGCCGGGCGCCGATATTCTCGGAGCTTTCGTTGACCTGCGCGGCGAAGCGCGCCACTTCCTCCAGCGCGTCGTCGGTCAGCACGAGCTTGATGCCTTCGGTCTCGAGCAGCGCGATGTACTGCTTCGCCAGCGCGTTCTTGGGCTCCTTCAGGATGCGGATGAAGTCTTCGACCGACAGCGATTTCAGCTCCACGCGGATGGGGAAGCGTCCCTGCAGCTCGGGGATCATGTCGCTGGGCTTGGAGACGTGGAACGCGCCGGCGGCGATGAACAGGATGTGGTCGGTGCGCACGAAGCCGTAGCGCGTATTCACGGTGGTGCCTTCCACGATGGGCAGGATGTCGCGCTGCACGCCTTCGCGGCTCACGTCCGGCCCGTGCCCGGTTTCGCGCCCGGCGATCTTGTCGATTTCGTCGAGGAAAATGATGCCGCTGGTTTCCACGCGCTCCAGCGCCACGCGCGTCACCTGGTCCATGTCGATGAGCTTCTGCTCCTCTTCCTGCACCAGGTAATCCAGAGCCTCGGCCACGCGCATTTTGCGGCGGCGCGTTTTCTGGCCGAAGAGGCTGGGGAGCATGTCCTTGAGGTTGATGCCCATCTCCTCGATGCCGGCGTTGGTGGTGACTTCGAGCGTGGGACCGCGGTCCTTCACGTCGATCTCCACCAGGCGCTCGTCCAGCTTGCCTTCGCGCAGGCGTTCGCGAAGCTTCTCGCGGGTGCGTTCCACGCTCTCGCTGGGCTCCGGCTGCGGCGGCATGAGCAGGTCCAGCAGGCGATCCTCGGCATTCATCTCGGCGCGGTCGGCCACCTCATCCAGCCGTTCTTCGCGAACCATGTCGATGGCGATGTCCACCAGGTCGCGGATCATCGACTCGACGTCGCGGCCCACGTAGCCCACTTCGGTGAACTTGCTGGCCTCCACTTTCAGGAACGGCGAATTGGCCAGGCGGGCCAGCCTCCGCGCCAGCTCGGTCTTGCCGACGCCCGTCGGGCCGATCATGAGGATGTTCTTGGGCATCACCTCTTCGGCCATCTCGGGCGCCAGTTTCTGGCGGCGGATGCGGTTGCGCAGCGCAATGGCCACGGCCCGCTTGGCTTCCGCCTGCCCCACCACGTGCTTGTCCAGCTCGCGCACGATCTCACGAGGGGTCAACTCGTCCAGGATGGGCTCCTCATCCACGGACTGCCCGGGAAGATAGATGACCATGGCTACTCCAGCTCCTCGTAAGTCACAGTGTCGTTCGTGTAGATGCAGATCTTGCCGGCGACGGCCATGGCCTCCTCCGCGATGCGCCGGGCGGAGAGCTTGGTATTGCGGGACAGGGCGGTGGCGGCCGCGGTGGCGAACGGGCCGCCCGAGCCGATCGCGGCGACGCCTTCGTCGGGCTCGATCACGTCGCCGTTCCCGCTCACCAGGTAGGTGCTTTTGTTGTCGGCCACCAGCAGCAGGGCCTCCAGGTGGCGCAGCACGCGGTCGGTGCGCCATTCCTTGGCCAGCTCCACCACGGCGCGCGAGATGTTGCCGTTAAACTGCTCCAGCTTCGATTCAAAGCGCGAAAACAACGCGAAGGCGTCCGCCGTCGAGCCGGCAAAGCCCGCCAGGATCTTGTCGTTGTAGAGCCGCCGAACCTTCTTGGCCGTGCTCTTGAGCACCTCTTGCCCCAAGGTGACCTGCCCGTCGCCGGCCATCACGACTTTGTTATCGCGGCGCACGCAGATCACCGTCGTCGACCGAATCTTTTGTTTCATTATTGGCGATCCCATTCTATCGCACCCGCCGGATGTGCCTTTCAGCGGGCACGCCGGTCGAGCAGTGTTCGCTCACCCGCGCGCACACGCCGGCGGCGACAATGCCCGAACCAGGTGCAGGAAATCGGGGGGCGGCTCGCAGTCGATCGACACCCTCTCTCCCGAACGCGGATGAACAAACTGAAGATGCGCCGCATGAAGAGCCACGCGGTCGATCAGCCGCTCCGACGATTCCGCCAGGTGGTACTTTCGATCGCCGATGACCGGGTGGCCGATCGCCGAAAACTGCGCGCGGATCTGGTTCTGCAATCCCGTCACCAGCGCAATTCGGACGAGCGAAGCGCCCTTGAGAGGACGCTCGACGGAATATCGAAGCTCCGCGCGAGCCGCGTTGGCGTCTCTCTCGGTGCGCAGCTTTTGAAACATCCCTTCGCGTCGAAAATAGTGAACCAGCGTCCCTTCCCGGGCGCCGAGGCGCCCGCGCACCACCCCGAGATACTGCCGCACGGGACTATGGCTGAGAAACTGCCGGACGAGCGTATCGCGATCCGGCTCCGTTTTCGCAAAGAGCAGAATCCCGGACGTGAAGCGATCGATGCGATGCACCACAAAGGCCCGCTGTCTCCTCAGCTCGAGTCTTGCGGAAAGCAGGGACCAGGCGGACGGAATATCGGAGCCTTTGATCGGCACGGCCGGAAGTCCGGCCGGCTTATCGAGGACTACCACGGCATCGTCTTCGTAAAGCACGGAAGGCTCGTGGGAACGGCTGCCGCTTTTCCGTGGATTCCGCTTCATTTAATACGTCAGGTTCGCGTCGCCGCGGCGAAAGGCCGGCCCGCACCGCTGGTTTCGCTACAGGTTGACCTGGATTACCTCTTCGAAAATCTTGTGCGGCAGTTGAATGCCGCTCACACGCAGCCGCTCCAGAATTTTCGGCGTCGTGCCGGTGGCGTGGAACCGTCCCTGCACTTTGCCGGCGTCGCTGACGCCCACGCGCTCGAAGGTGAAGATCTCCTGCAAGTTCACCTTTTCGTCCTTCACCCCCAGCACCTCCGAGATGCTGAGGATCTTGCGCGTGCCGTCCTGAAGACGGGACACCTGCACCACCATCTTGATGGCACTGGCGAGCTGCTGCAAAATCACGCGCGTGGGAATCTCCAGGTCGGCCATCATCACCATGGTTTCCAGGCGCGAAAACGCGTCGCGCGGGGTGTTGGCGTGAACCGTGCTCATGGATCCCTCGACGCCGGTATTCATGGCCTGGAGCATATCCAGCGCTTCGGCGCCGCGGCACTCGCCCACGATGATGCGGTCCGGCCGCATGCGCAACGCGGTGCGCAGCAACTGCCGCTGGTTGATGCCGCCTTCCTTGTTCAGGTTGGGCGGGCGCGTCTCGAACTTCACCACGTGCCGCTGCTGGAGCTGCAATTCGGCGGTGTCTTCGATGGTGATGATGCGCTCCTCTTCGGGGATGAACCGCGAGAGCGCGTTCAGCATGGTGGTCTTGCCCGAGCCGGTTCCACCCGAAATCAGAACGGTGGTCTTCGACTGCACGCAGGCCGCCAGAAAGCGCAGCATGCCCGGCGTGAGCGTCTTGTACTGCAACATCTCTTCCTGGGTGACGACGTGGCGCCCGAACCGGCGGATGCTGAGGCAGGGCCCGTCCAGCGCCAGCGGAGGAATGATGGCGTTGACGCGCGAGCCGTCCTGGAGGCGCGCGTCCACGATGGGCTGCGCTTCGTCGATGCGCCGCCCCACCTGCGAAACGATCTTCTCGATGATGTGCAGCAGGTGCGCGTCGTCCTTGAACCGCACGGTGGTTTCCGAGAGCTTGCCGTTGCGCTCGATGAAAACCTTGTTGTAGCGGTTGACCAGGATGTCAGAGATGGTCGGCTCTTTGAGCAGCGTCTCGAGGGGTCCCAGGCCCAGCACCTCGTCCAGCACTTCCTCCACGATCTTGGTCTGCTCGGCCGTGGTCATGGGCACGCGCTCTTCGTCCAGCAGGCGCTCCACCACGCGGCCGATCTCGGCGCGCACGCGGTCCTTGGGAATCGACGAGACCCGGTCGAAGTTCAGCACGCCGATCAGCTTGCGGTGGATCTGCGACTTCAGCTCGAAGTAGCGGTCGGCACTGCGCACGGCCATTGGACCAAGGCCGCCGCGCGAAGACAAAGGACGATTGGTCGATCCCAACTGGGTCTCCTGGGAGTTGCTCTGGGAGCAGCGTTTGCGCTTACAATTATAGCCCGGGGGGAATTCATGAAAAAGACGCTCTTCACTCTATTGGCGCTGGCCATCCCAGCGCTGTCTCAAACCACCATCAAAGATGTGCTGGCGAAGCACTGGAAGGTCACCGGCGACTTCACCGTCGCGGTGGCCAAACTGATGCCGGCCGATTCCTACGGCTTTCGGCCGGTTCCCGAGGAACTGAGCTTCGGCCAGTTGATGCTCCAGATCGGAAACGCCAACCTGGGCGCCTGCGCCTACGCCAGCGGCATGCCCCGCCCCGCGGTCCCGGAGAAGCTGGCCGCGGCGGGGAAGGACGAGAAGCTCGACATCGACAAGGCAGCCGCGATTCAGTTCCTCACCGACTCCTTCAAGTTCTGCAACGACGCGGTGGCGTCCATGACGCCGGAGAAACTGGACGCCGTGGTCGGACCGCAAACCCGCAAGATGACGGGCTTCGAATGGCTGTGGGCGTACTTCACGCACACGGCCCATCACCGGGGACAGGCGGAGGTATACCTGCGCGTGAAACACATCCAGCCGCCGGATTACACGTTCTGAACGGAAAGGCGCGGCGTCTTACTGCTCTGCGCGCCGCTGCCTCTCGTACGGTGTCTTGAGATACTTGGAAGCCTCTTCCTGAGCGCCCTGCGTGTCGTCCTTGGTGCGTAGCGCGAGATTGTACTCGTTCACGGCGCGGTCGCGCGAGCCGGTCACGTCGAAGATCCTGCCCAGGTTGATGTGGGCCCACACCTCGGTCCACTTCGGCTCCAGGTCGCCGTTCAGGGCTTCGCGGAACTGGTTGGCGGCCAACTGCCAGTTCTGTTGCAGAAAGTAAACCTCGGCAATGCGATAGTTCGCCAGCGAGCTGTTTCTTTGGGTTTCCAGCGCCTTCTGGTATTCCTTCAGCGCGTCGGCGTATTCGCTCATCTCCATGAACTGCTCGCCGCGCCGGATGGCCACCGCCACACGGATCTGCGGGCCGTAGCGCAGCACACGATTGTTGGGGTCGATGATGACGGTTTTGGGCTTGCCGAAAGTGTCCACCGAGAACTCCGACGAGGTTCCCACCACTTCCACGCGCTTCTCCTCGGGGTTGCTGTCGGTTTCGATCTTGAGGTCCACGGGCATGCGGAAGGTGTCCAGATCCTGCGAGATCTTGCCCATCACGCGGAAGCCCTTCTGGGTGCGGAAAATGGTGTACTCCAGCTTGAATTCCGGGGCGCCGCTGGATTCGATCCACTGGATGAAGAAATAGCCCAGGTCCTGACCCGAAACGGCCTCGGCGATCGCCTTGAAATCGTCGGTGTTGACCGATTTCCACGCGTCCTTCTGAGCATAGTCCTTGAGAATCTGGAAGAACTTCTGGTCGCCGACCGCGAAGCGCAGCATGTTCATCACCGCCGCGCCCTTCTTGGCGGTGAGGGCCCAGTATTCGGGGGAATAGTCCTCCAGGCGCGCCGACTGGATGATGGGCAGGTTGTCCACCGTCAGAGACTCCACCATGGTGTCGCGGACCTGGGACTCCATCGCGCCGGGAGAAGTGTTATGTTCCACCCACAGAAGCTCGGAATAAGCGGCCAGCCCGTTCTCCAGCCACAGATGATTGCGCGTGGCGGGCGACACCAGTTGCTCCCACCACTGCCGCGAGACCTCGTTGGCCAGCAGCTTGCTAGCCACCTGCCGGGCGATGCCGTGAGGCGCCAGGAAAATGAGGCCCGGGGCGGCATAGCCATCGGGCGCGCCGGCTTCGGTCTCCACGACCGTCAGATTGGCGTAAGGCGGCAAGCCGAACACGCCGGTGAAGTACGACATGATCTTTCCGACTTCCTGCCCGTACTGCTCGGCGAATTCGGCTTCGGGCGGGCGTAGGTAGAGAGACGTCGTAACGCCCTCCGCCGACACCTTCACCGGGTCGCCCTTGACCACCGCGATGCTGCCGGGGAACGAGGGCCGCTCGAAACGGAACTGGTAGTTATTCTTGTCGCCGGTCACCTGTTTGGAGTCGATTCCGCTGCCCAACACGGAATACCCCATGGGCACGGTCACGTTCATTTGGGCCGCAAACCGGTCGGTGGTGTAGCCGCTCACCGGGAACCAGCGCGCCGGATACGTCAAGAACGAGAAATCGGGATGGATGGCCGCGAACTTGATGCCGTAAACCGGCGAGTCTTCCTGCCCGGTCAGCTTGCCATCGTAGTAGAAGGTGACGGTGACCGGCTGGCCCTTGGGCAGCGGCTGGTCGAAGCTGAGGCGGACGGTAAAATCCTGCTGGTTGCGCGAGGCGGAGATCTGCTTGCCCTTGTCGTCCACCACGCGCGACACGTTCAGGGCGTTGTTCAGCTCGAACGCCGCGGAGGTGACGCCGTCGTCCAGCGGAACGAAACGCACGCTGGCCTTGGCAGCCACGGACTGGGTGTTGGGCGAAATCTCGGCATCGATGGTGTACTGCTCCACGTCGATGCGGCTAGTGGCGCGGCGTTCCTGGGCAAGGGCCGTGCAGAGTCCGGTGACGAGCAGGAGGCCGGCCGCGAGGACCAGGGTCGGGCGTTTACGAAACATGGGCAACTTGTCCTTCCAGAATTTCTTGAATGATGGCAGCGGCGCGTTGGGGGGCATCTCCACCGCCCGAGAGCTTCTCCCGGACTTCCGCCAGGCCGGCTTTCATTTCGGCACGGGCGTTTTCGTCTTTCAGCAGCCGTCCCGCTTCGCGGGCGATGGCTTCGCCGGTCATCGCGCCCTGCATCAGCTCGGGGACCAGGGCGCGTCCCGCAATGAGGTTCACCATGGAATAGAAAGGCACGCGCACGAGCAGCTTGCCGGCTACCCAGCTTGGCCCCGTCACTTTGTAAAAGGTCACCATGGGGGTTCCCAACAGCGCCGCCTCCACGGTAACGGTCCCGCTGGCGGCCAGTGCGAGATCGGCGTGGGCCAAGGCATCCCAACTTTCTCCTTCGATCACCCGGATCGGCGAGCGGCCCAGGCGTTCCCGAAAAAAGCCGGCCCCGGTAGTTGCCGAGGCCGGCAAAACCACGTTAACGGCCTGTTCCCGGTACAGCCGCTCGACGGCATCGGCCAGCGCCGGCAGATGGCGCGCCGCTTCACCGCGACGGCTTCCGGGCAGCACCGATATTAATGGACGGCCCGGAGCCAGCCTGTGTTTCCGAAAAAACTCGTCGCGCGTGAGCGCCGGCCTCGCCAGACGGGCCAGCGGGTGGCCGATGTAGGTCGCAGCAACGCCCTCCCGGCGGAAAAACTCCTCTTCAAAGGGAAAGATGCACAGCAGGCGGCGCAAGGTTCGGCGCATCTGCTTGACCCGCCCCTTTCGCCAGGCCCAAACCTGGGGGGCCACCAGGTAGACCACCGGGACGCCTTGCCGGTCGAGGCGCCGCGCCACCCGGAGGTGAAAATCCGGCGAATCCGTGAGGATGGCGAGGTCCGGCCGCCGGTCGCGCGCCGCCGCCAGCAATTTGCGGTATTCGCGATAGATGCGGGGGATGTGCGAGACCACCTCCAGCAGGCCCACCACCGCCAGCGAACCCGCATCCACCACGGTTTCGACGCCGGCCGCCCGCAGCCTTGGACCGGTGCAACCGAAGAATTTCGCGCCGGTAGCGCGCCGCAGCTCCTCCACCAGGAGCGAGGCATAGAGATCTCCCGAAGCTTCGCCAGCCGACACGAGGATGATGGGGCATGCCCGGGCTTGCCCTTTGCGGTCCATCTATCCCGAGTTTACCGTGTCGCCGCCCTGTTACAATCGAACCGGACATGTCCACCGACGCCGAGAAGTCGAGATTGACCGTGGAAGAGTTGGCCGCGCGCTTCCGCGCGGAGATGATTCCACTCACCGGCAAGTTCTCCTATTTTGCGACCCTGCCCTTCGCGGAAGACGATCTCCGGCAGTATCTCAACGACCCGATCGCCGCCATTTCGCCGGCCATCCTCGCGGGTCTGCCGCAGATGGGGATCATTCTGGCGCCGTACGTCGAGAAGGGCAACGGCAAGGAGGGCGACGCGGTCACGTTCGAGCGCCCGCCGGAGGCGCGCCACATCGCGTTTTCCCGCCGCGACACCGCCGATATGACGGTGCTGGCCTTGAGCGTCAAGGTCGAGGTGGCCGACTTCCACTACCAGTTCTACAACGCGCTGGCGGCGCTGGTGGCCGACCGGTGGCCGCAGGAGGTCCACGAGCGCTTTTACCGGACCATCCGGGAGGAGCTGAGCACCGAGGTCCACGGCGAGGTGGACGAAAGGAGCTGGCACCTCAAGCAGGCCCTCCTGCGCCGCCAGACCAACGTGCGCAAGGAGACCAAGCTGTTCCGCGAGTATGCCCGCCAGGCATTCGAGGACACCCTGACGCTGTATCTGCACGGCACCTGCTGCGACATCGACATCGAGACCGGCCCACGGCAGATGCCCAGCCGCTATCTGCGGCGGCGCATCGAACTGCTGATCTCGCTGTACCCGCCGCCCGAGGGGTACGCGGTGCTGCCCGAGCAGTTGAAGACGCGGTGAGGGGCGAAAGCCGCCGGCCTATCGGAAGGGCGACTTCTGCCAGTGAGCCCGCGCAGTATGGGCCTCATGCGACTGCGGATTCCGCGGCCACCGCCGACGCGATGTGCGCCGAGCCTACGATTACCACGAGCAAATCGATAAGGGCGATGGCGGCCCCAGGCATCTTGGGGGCGCGGTAGCCCCAGGCATCTTGGGGCGCGGTAGCCCCAGGCATCTTGGGGCGCGGTAGCCCCAGGCATCTTGGGGCGCGGTAGCCCCAGCCTCCGCAGGCCGGACCCACGGAACTCTCGAATTGACCTGCGGTTCAACAGGGTACGACCGGAATACGAGCCCTCGTGAAAGAGCCACGCTGGTAACAAAGAAAGCTCTCTAGTGGCGCTCATGGAGATCCTCGCGCCGGATCGAGCCGGGATCGATACTGGAGCACGGCCCTTGCCTGGCGATCGCGAGGATCCGATCCGCGGCGGCGCGGGCCCTGCTTTCGCGCGATAACACTTCCTCCAACAGCTCCCGAACAAGAGCGTTGACGGTTGTGTCATGTTCCGCCGCGTAGACCTTGGCCTGGCGAATCAGTCTGGCGGGAAAACTGAACGTGATATTGCGAGCCTCCATTGGATCCTGTGTATCACATAACGATGTGTGCTTGAAAACGCAGCACCATGCGGGTGCCGGTGGACGCCTCGTGTTCGAGCGATCCATCCAACTGGCTGGTCAGAATCGCGACGATCCGCAAACCGAGGGACTTGGTGTTTCGCCCGCCCGGCAGGCCGGCGGGGAAACCGATGCCATTGTCTTCGACCGCCAGCTCCAGATGCCCCGGCTGCGGTTCCCGAAGGGAAACCAGGATCCTGCCCTTCCGCCGGCCGGGAAACGCGTATTTGAACGCATTTGACAACAGCTCATTCAGGATCAGGGCGCAGGGCACAGCCCGTTCGATGCCCAGCTCGAGGGGCTCGAGGTCCATCTCGATCGAAATGCGGCCCGGTTCATCGACGAGCGCCAGGGACAGCCAGTCCACGAGTTGCCGCGCGTATTGCGAGAAGCTGACGCGATCCAGATGATCGCTTCCATAGAGATGCTCGTGAATGAGGGCCATGGAATGCACGCGCTGCTGGCTTTCCTCCAGGGCCAGCCGGGCCTCGGGGCTGTTGGCCGCATCCGCCTTCATGCTGAGCAGGCTCGAAATCACCGCGAGGTTGTTCTTCACACGATGGTGGACCTCTTTGAGCAGGACGGTCTTTTCCGTCAACGCCGACTCCAGCTTGCGAACGGTCTCCAGCAGAGCGTCTTCGGCGCGCCGGCTTTGGGTGATGTCGCGATTGATTTCCAGGATGCCGATGGCAGCTCCGGCGGCGCCGTGCAACAGGATTTGGCGGCTGTCGGATACGATCTGTTGCCCATCCCGCCGGGTATGCCGGACTTCTCCCTCCCAGCGGCCGTTGCGCGACAGAATGGCGGCGATCTCCGCGGTGGAGACTGCGGAGCTGGCCTTCAGCAAGCGATCGCTCACCTGACCCGCGGCTTCAGCTTCCAACCAGCCGTATACCTCTTCCGCCCCGCGGTTCCATCCCCGAATCACCCGGTCCGGGCCGGAGATGACTATGGCATCGTGAGACAGGTTGATCAGCTCGGCTTGCCGCTCCAGGGCCTCGTGCTGTTGAAGCAGTTCGAGTTGAGCGCGCTTCATCTCGGTGATGTCTTGAACGCAAACCAGGACCTTGCCGGTGTGGCCGTTGCCCATGGCAGCGGTCGAGAACAGGAGGCACCGCTGTTGCGGAACGCCGCCGTCGGAGAAAGCCAGCCATGCTTCGTCGCCGTCATGGCGCGTGCCGCGGCTCAACGTGTCCAACACGGCCAGGCGAAGCGGGCAGTGGCTGCACGAGGGCCCGTGGCCACATCCTTGGGGAGAGGCCAGGGCATTCAAACACCCGATCGCACTACCGGGACTGAGTCCCAGCATATCCGCCATCTCCCGTCCGGCAAATCGGGCGGCCAGCTCGTTCACCTTCTGCACGTGGTACTCTTCGTCGATCACCAGCAGGGCCACAGGGGCGTTGGCGTGGATGGCGGCCAGCTCCGACCAGGCGGCGCGCAACGCCTCCCCGGTCCGCTTGTAGGCGGTCACTTCAATGGCCACCACCAGTATCCGTACGTCGCCGTCCGCGGCCTCGTCCGGGCCCGCCAACGGGACATAGGAGAAATCGAAGTAGCGCTCTTCGGCCGCCGATCCGGGGGCATGGTGCAGGGGAATGGCAAACCCTTCGGCGTGGTACGCCACTCGCGAGTCGCGCACCGCCCGGAGCAACGGCGCCACCAACGGGGCGGCTGCCGGCCACACCTCGGCGACTGTTCTGCCGGCCATGGGCTCCCCCGGCGACAGCGCCTGGTACGCCGGATTGACCATGGCAAACGTGAAATCGGGGCCGCACAGCAGGGCGATGGCGGCCGGCGAGGACTGAATGATGGACTCCAGCATGCACTGCCGCGTTTCCCGTTCGCGGGCCAATTGGCGCCCGGTCTCCTCCGCCGCGGCGTCTCTCCGCCGGGCCCGCTTCAGGCGCTCGAACAGGGCGCCGGTGACCAGACCCGCGAAAACCAGCGCGCCCAGGCCGAGCCAGCACTGCGGGTCGCCGGGCCAGAACCTTCCCTCGAGAGCGCCCAGCACCGCGATCACCACCGCTCCCTGAAAAACCGGGAAAGAATTTGGCCGCAGATCAACACGGATAAACGCGGATAACAAGGCAGGCGAGTTATCGGCGTCAATCTGTTTTCATCGGTGGCTTTCATCGATTTTTTCACACCTTCCGACGGTCGCGGCGCAGGAAGGGTCATTGCGCCAGTTGCGCTTCCGGACTCAAGAGCATCCGGACCCGCCTGACGAGGGCCGCGGCCGGAAATGGTTTGGACAGCAGGTTCAGATCGTGCCCCGGCGGCACCTGGTGGTCCACGGTATCGTGCCTGTATCCGGACACGAAGAGAACCTTCATGGCGGGACGCTGGGGCGCCAGCCGTTCGGCCAGCGCCGGCCCCGTCATCCCGGCCATCACCATGTCCGTCACCAGGACGTGGATCGGCCCCGCATAAACCGCGGCGATCGCCTCCGCTTCCTCCGCATTCCTGGCTTCCAACAACTGATATCCTTCCCGCTCCAGGTACTTGTGCATCAGGCGCCGGACGCTGTCTTCGTCTTCCACGAGGAGGACCGTGGGATCGTCGTCCCGGACGGAGCCCTCCGATCCGGCAACACCGCGCAGCCCGCGAAACGTGCCCACCGAGGGCAGCATGATTTCGAAAGTCGTGCCTTCCCCAATCTCGCTGTCGGCATGGATGTAGCCCCCACACTGCACGATGATGCTGTGCACGATGGACAGTCCCAGTCCGGTGCCGAATCCGGCCTTCTTGGTGGTGAAGAAAGGTTCGAAGATGCGCGACAGGGTGGCCTTATCGATGCCATCGCCGGAATCCGCCACGATCAGCCGCACATAGGGTCCCGGACGAAAAAGACGGGACGCCGCGCCTTCGGCGTCGATCTCCACGGTCGAGGTTTCAATCCGCAGCTCGCCGCCCTCCGGCATCGCGTCGCGCGCATTGAACGCCAGGTTGAGAAGTACCTGTTTCAGTTTGTTGCGGTCGCCCCGAATGAACCCCAGCGGGGAACCAAGGTCTGTCCTCAGCGTCCGGGACTTGCCGAGACTGTGGGAGATCAAGGGCTGCACCTCGCAGATCACCTCGTTGACGTTCAGCACTTCGGAGCGCGCACCTTCGCGGCGGCTGAGCGTCAGCAACTGGCCGGTGATGGAACCGGCAATCGAAGCGGCCTGTTTGATCTCCTGAACCTCTTCCTTGTCCCCATCCGGGAGGCGCGCGGAAAGCTCGTCGGCGTATCCTAGAATGACGGTCAACTGGTTATTGAAATCGTGCGCCAGCCCGCCTGCCAGGTTGGCGATGGCTTCCATTCTCTGCGACTGCATCAGGCGGGCTTCCATCTCGCGGCGGCGGCTGATGTCGCGCATGACGACGATGGAGCCCAGCGGCTCGTCGGCTGAACGGTTTTCGAAACACTCGACTTCGACAACCGCGTGCGCTCCGGATTTTGAAATCAGGGTATAGCCCCGGCGTTCCCCGTCCAGGAGATCGAAAACAGGATTCCTGGCCGGCTGGCCTTGGGACTCCTCAAACAGCCCGACAACGTCCATGAGCTGGCATCCAAACGCATCGGCGCCGCACCAGCCGGTCTGTTGTTCGGCAATCGGATTCATGAAGACGATCTCACCGCTGGTATCGGTGGCGACAACGCCTTCTCCTACACTCCGCAGGGTGGTCGATAGCCAGGCTTCGCTGGTGCGCAGGCGCCGCTCCATCTCGTGCTTATAGAGGGAAATCTGCACCGTGGTGCGGAGGTCCTCGTCGGTGATGGGCTTGAGAATGTAGCCGAGAGGCTCGGTCTGCTTGGCGCGATCGATGGTCTCCTGATCGGCATGGGCGGTGATATAGACGACGGGTGTCTCCAACTCGGCCCGCAAGGCCTCAGCCGTGGCGATACCGTCGAGGTCGCCCTTCAACCGGATGTCCATCAACACCAGGTCGAATGCCGTCGACCGGGCGCATCGCAGGGCTTCTTCCCCGCTGCTGGCAATCGCCGGCAAGGGATAGCCCAGCCGTTCGAGCTTCCGCTGGATGTCGGCGGCGATCAATCCTTCGTCTTCCACGACGAGGATTTGTTTTTGCAGATCTTCCGTCAAGTGCAAGTTGCTCCCTCCACCGGCGGCCGTCAACGTCCCTTTTGCGGCGCGCCGGAATCGAAAAAGATTCGAGTACCTGGTGTGAGTGCGCCCGGCGGCGCTAATTCTCAGTCTTATTTACATCCGTCGCAATACTCCTGCTACGCGCGAACCTTTCTGGCTACTGTGATACCACGTCGACCCGAGGCCTTTAGACCGGCTTGGAAGGCAACTCCTTTGCAATCAACAAAACAAATTTTTGCAAGTGCTGTGACTCAACTTCGCGGCCCCTTCGGGTCCGCCACCGGGACGGATGAAAAAGCGCTCCGCGCAGCGGCGATATTGTTGATTGGGAACTGGGGTGGTCCGGATGGAACTCGTTTAGATAGAGAGGCTTCCGGGAGTATATTTTCGTAGGACTGAAAAAGGCCTCTTTAGCTTGAGGCCTGAAGACCGCTTGCAGCGGAGTGCCGCCGGGGCCCTCTGCGCTTCTGGGAACCGGTTCGGAAAGGCGGCTCCGAAACGCGGTATACTTGGGGTCGGCCAGCATGCCACGCGGTATGTCCCGTTGGGCAGGCCGCCGCAGCCGATGGCGGTTGCGGTAGTCTGGCTCAACCCAGGGGATCGTCGCGGCCCGGCCGCCCTGCGTTAAGCCCCGCCTATTACGCAAGTCCACCCTGGATAACCATGAGAAAAAAACTGCGGATCGGGATCATAGATATCGTGTCCCGCGGTCCGACTCGGGCATTGTACGCCCGCGTCATGAACGCCAACCTCGCCAGCATCATGCCCCAGGTGATCGGCGTCTGGTGCAGGGAAGCGGGCCATGACGTTACGTTCGTTTGTTATACCGGCTTTGAAGATCTGCTCGAGGAGCTGCCCGAGAACGTCGACCTGGTCTTCATCGGAGCGTTCACCGAGGCCGCCCATACGGCCTACGCCCTGAGCAGTCTCTTCCGCGCGAGGGGAGCCGTCACGGTTATCGGAGGGCCTCACGCCCGATGCTACCCGGAAGACGCCCTTCAGTATTTCGACTACGTCCTGGGCTTCACGGATAAGCAGACCCTCCGCGACGTGCTCGAGGACTGCTCGCGGCATCGGCCAATGGGCGTGCAGGTCGCGGCTGGACAGCAGCCGGCGGCGCTTCCAGGCGTCCGCGAGCGCTGGCAGTTCATCGAACCGACCCTTAAGAAAGCGCCGTTCCTCAAGTTAGTCCCCATGCTGGGCAGCCTGGGCTGCCCGTACACATGCAGCTTCTGCATCGATGCTGCGGTGCCCTATCAGTCCATGGACTTCGGTGTGATGCGGGAAGATCTGAAATTCCTGCTGACGAAGTTCAAGCGGCCGGTGGTAGGCTGGCACGATCCCAATTTTGGTGTACGGTTCAACGACTACCTCGACGCGATTGAAGAGGCCGTGCCTCCCGGCCGCATCGATTTCATCGCGGAGAGCAGCTTGTCGCTGCTTTCCGAGCCGCACCTGAAACGGCTCAAACGCAACGGATTCAAAGCGGTCCTGCCCGGCATCGAGTCGTGGTTCGACGTGGGCAACAAGTCCAAGACCGGTGCGCTGGTGGGAAGCGACAAAGTCCGCCACGTGTCCGACCACGTCAATATGATTTTGCGGTACATACCGTACGTCCAGACCAACTTCGTCCTGGGCCTCGATGCCGACGAAGGGGCCGAACCGTTCGAGCTGACGAAACGATTCCTGGACACGACGCCCGGCGCTTTTCCCGGCTACTCGCTGCTCACGGCGTTCGGCCGCGCCGCGCCGCTGAATCTCGATTACCAGCGTGCCAACCGCATGCTGCCCTTCCCGTTCCACTTCCTGAACAACAATCAGGCCATGAACGTGAGGCCCAGGAACTATGCCTGGGAGGACTTCTACGAGCACGTCATCGGCCTGACGAGGTATTCCTTTACCTGGTCCGCGATTTTTCGCCGCTTGCGGGCGACACCGGCGTTGACACCCAGGATCATGAACCTGGTGCGGGCAGTTTCGACGGAAGGTTTTGGAAGGCTCAAATACCACAGGGAAATTCGCGCCCGGCTGGCCACCGACCAGCAATTCCGCCGCTATTTCGAGCAGGAGAGCACCGAGCTTCCCCCGTTTTACATCGACATGATCCGAAAGGATCTGGGGCCGCTGCTGGAGTGGCTTCCGGAAGGCGCTCTGTACCACGATCCCGGCGCCTATGCAAAGTCCGAGCGCGACAGCACGATGGTCACCCTGGAGCGGCGGGTGGGGTAAGGCAACGCGGCCAGGCGGCGGGAAAGATCGTTGGCCCAGTGAGAAGGAGTTGACGGCATGTCGGAATTCAATGGAGACAAATCGCGGTTCCACCGCGAGCGAAAGAGCAAGCTTGCCCGGAGGGAGCGCAGCAAGGTGCTGCGGAGGAAATCGTCCGCTCGGACGCCGGCGCGCCCGAATGGCGGCCAGTTGTAGAACAGACACATTCCACGCAGGCGGGTCGCCGGACTAGCCAGGACCGCTGAAAAGCCCGGAAACCGCTCGCTGCGCGCGCGGCTCAGAAACGCGGCGGCGCGGTGATACCATCGCATTGATGGCAAAGTTCAAACCGGCGAAAGGTAAGAGCAAGACGGCAGTCATTCCACAGGGCGGCATTGCCTGCGTGATCCTCGTGATCGGCGGCATGTTCCTGCTGATGCTGTTCATGTACTTTGTCATGAAGACTTCTTGATGCGGACGGATAACAGGCAGGCCGGCGATATGCGGCCGGTGGAAATCGTCACGGGGTACCTGATGACGGCCGAGGGATCGGCACTGATCAAGGTCGGGAACACGCAGGTGCTGTGCGCTGCGTCGATTGAGGACACGGTTCCGCAGTTTCTGCGGAATTCCGGCCGCGGGTGGGTCACGGCGGAGTATTCGATGCTGCCGCGCGCGACGGCGAAGAGGACGCCGCGCGAGGTCAGCAGAGGGCGGCCTTCGGGCAGGACGCACGAGATCCAGCGGCTCATCGGCCGGTCGATGCGGGCGGTGGTGGACACCGCGGCGCTGGGCGAGCGGACCGTGGTCATCGACTGCGACGTGGTGCAGGCGGACGGCGGCACGCGCACCGCGTCGATTACGGGAGCGTTCGTGGCGCTGAGCCTGGCCCTCCGGCAACTGGTGAAATACGGCGCGCTCAAGACCATGCCGCTGCGCGATTACGTGGCGGCGACCAGCGTGGGGCTGGTGAATGGAGCGCCCATGCTGGACCTGTGCTACGAGGAAGACTCGCGGGCCGACGTGGATATGAACGTGGTGATGACCGGCAGCGGGCGCTTCGTCGAGGTGCAGGCCACCGCCGAGCACGTGCCGTTCGACGACGAACAGATGGTGCGGCTGTTGGGGCTGGCGCGCACCGGCATCGCCCAACTGGTCGAGATTCAGAAGAAGGTGACGCAGGTTTGAAGCTGTATTGCGCCACGGGGAATCTCGGGAAACTGCGCGAGTTCCGGATGGCCGCGGGCGTGGCGCCGGTCGAAATCGAGTTGCTGGCGAATTACATGGATTTGCCGGCGTGCGTGGAGTACGGGGCCACTTTCGAGGAGAACGCCATCATCAAGGCGCGTCACTATGGGCCGCATGCGCCGGGGCTGCTGTTTGCCGACGATTCCGGTTTGGAAGTGGATGCGCTCGGCGGCGCGCCGGGGGTATATTCGGCCCGGTTCTCGGGACCGCACGCGACCGGCGAATCCAACAACCGGCTGCTGCTCGAGAGGCTGCGCGGAGTGGCGGACCGGCGCGCGCGCTTCGTGTGCCGGATCGCGCTGGTGGAAGGCGCGCGATTGCGCGGAACGTACCGCGGCGCGGTGGAAGGCGTGATTCTGGATGAGCCGCGCGGGTCGGGCGGCTTCGGATACGATCCGTTGTTCCACTACGCTCCGTTGGGGCTCACATTCGGCGAGGCCGCCGATGAGCAGAAGTTTTCGGTGAGCCACAGGGGGCAGGCGCTGATGGCGATGTTGACGGATCTGGGGAGGGAGGCATGACCCTGACGCGAAGACAGATCCTGGCAGGTGCGGCAGCCGCGATGCCCGGCGTTTCGATGGCGAGCCCGGAGGACAGGCCGCCGGGAACCCTGGTGGATGCGCACGTCCACCTGTTTGCGGGCGATCCGGAGCGGTTTCCGTACGCCAAGGATGCGCCTTACACGCCGCAGCCGAATCCGCTGGAAGCTTACCTGAAATTCGCCGCCGCGGCCAGAATCGATCACACGGTGATCGTGCATCCGGAGCCGTACCAGGACGACCACCGCTACCTGGAGTATTGCCTGGAGCACGAGCCGTCGCCGGGGTTCTTCAAGGGCACCTGCCTGTTCGATCCCATCGCCGCGGAGACGCCGGCGCGGATGGAGGCGCTGGCGAAGCGGCATCCGGGGCGCATCGTGGCGATCCGGATTCACGAGATGCACGCGCCGGGAACACCCTCGCTGGCCAGGGGCCCGATCAAAGACCGCGACATGCGGGATCCGGCGATGCGGGTGACGTGGCAAAAGGCGCAGCAGCTCGGGATGGCCATCCAGATGCACTTCCTGCCTTACTATGCGCCGCGGATCGGAGAGCTGGCCGCGCGCTTCCCCGAGGTGGCGGTGATCCTCGACCACCTGGCGCGCGGCGGGCAGGGCACGGCGGCGGAGTTCAACGGCGTGCTCGAGCTGGCCAGGTATCCGCGGGTATACATGAAGTACTCGGGGATTGAATACTCGTCGAAGGAGCCGTTTCCGCATCGCGATGCCAAGCCGCTGGTGCGCCGGGCGTTCGACGCCTTTGGCGCGGACCGGATGATCTGGGGCGGGCTGGGGAGCACTACGGGAGAGTTCGACCGGCAGGTGCGGCAGTTCGACGAGGTGTTCGATTTTGCGGGCGAAGGCGATCGCGCCAAGATCCGCGGGTTGAACGCCATGAAGCTGTTCCGGTTCTGATTATTTAGGCGATGGGCGGCGCAGTTTCTCCTTCGCCTCGGCGCGCTCATCGAGCTTCTGCTTGAGGGGCAGCAGCACGCGGAGGGCGAACAGGTTGATGGCGGCGAGAGCGGCGGCAAGGAAGAAACGATCCTGCGCCACGGCGGCGCCCAGGACTCCGGTGTTCCAGATGCTGGCGGCGGCAGCGGTGCCGTGCACGTTGCCGCGGGCCCTGAGGATGGCGCCGCCGCCGATGAATCCGATGCCCGCCACCATGCCCTGGATCACGCGGGATTGCGCATCGATGGAGTTGTGGTAGGCGGGCACGGCGAGCAGGACGTAGCCGCAACTGGCCATGGCAACCAGGGGGAAGGTGCGTACCCCCACGGAGTGCGCCTCGCGCTCGCGGAACCAGCCCACGGGCAGGGCGAGCAGGTACGCGACGAGGATCCGGCTGATGTCGTGCCAGGCGCTGTTCCAGTCGGCGGTGAAGTTCATAGGAGCTTTATACCATTTACCGGGGCTCTGCCCCGGATATCGCTGCGCGATATGGGAGCCGGGAGTCAGGAGCCGGAATATGCGCTACCATGGCGGCCATGACGAGACGCAATCTGCTTCGGCTGGCCGTGGCGCTGCCCGCAGCCGGGTCGTTCCTGCGATATCGCGCGCTGGCCGTGCCGTTTGCCGGCAGGGTCAAGATCACCGAGATCAAGGCGATGGCCATCCAGAACATTGCCGGCAATTGCCTGATCCGCATCGATACCGATGCGGGCCTGACCGGTTACGGAGAAGCGGGCGCCACGGGACCGATGGCCCGCGCGCGCATCGCCACCATGCGGCAGATGCTGGTGGGCAAGGACCCGCTGGCCATCGAGGTCCATTTTCAGAACCTGACGTCGCTGATGCACACCTACATGGCGCACATCCCGACCATCAGCGGCATCGACATGGCGCTGTGGGACCTGGCCGGCAAGATCACCGGGCTGCCGGTCTCGACGCTGCTGGGCGGGCCGTTCCGCGAATCGATCCCCATGTACTCGCATGGCGTCGGCCTGACCATGTTGGACAAGGCGTCGTGCAAGGCATTCGCCGCGCGCGTCAAAGAGATGCCCGAGGGCTTCACGGCGTTCAAGTGCGACATTGAGCCGCCGTTGGGGATCGCCTCCGGGCGGTTCGCTTTCACGCTGGACAGCAGCCAGTTGCGGAGCGTAGCGCACGCCTACAACAACGTGCGCGAGGCGGTGGGCGAGGAAATCGACATCGCCGTGCATTGCCACAACGAGCTGGACACGCCCAGCGCCATCGCCGTGGCGAAGGCGGTGGAATCGATGAATCCGCTGTTCATCGAGGACCCGCTGCCGCCGGCCTTCTCGGAAGGATGGATGGCCGTGCGCCGGGGCGTCCGGGTTCCCCTGCTGACCGGAGAGAAGCTGGAGCTGGTGCGCGGTTTCCGCCCGTTCCTGGACAACCAGGCGGTGGACATCGTCCATCCCGACCTGGCCTTCGCCGGCGGTTTCACGGGCGTGAAGAAGATTGCGGATTATGCCGCTCTGACGCGGACGCCTGTGGCGCTGCACAACGTGGGATCGCTGGTGCTGACCTACGCGAATGCGCATTTCGGCTCGTCGATCCAGAACTTCTACCGTTCCGAAAGCCAGCTCGGGCGGCCCAATCACTACATCGAGGGCATGGCTGCCCGGAACGGCCCGGAGGTGCGCAAGAGCCAGTTGAGAGTGCCGACCGCTCCCGGCCTGGGACTGGAGATCAATCCCGACTTCCTGAGAAAGAACCTGGTGGACGGGGAGCCGTACTGGGGCTGAGCCGCGCGCGCCGGGCGAGCAAAGTGCGTGGCGCCGGGGTTCTTTTCCCGTGGGGCTGGCGATATGCCCAGGACTGGCACGCGCTTCGTTCAACGCGGTTGGGGCCAGTTACCGGAAGCCCCACTTTCCTTTCCCGACCCCAAGCGGAGGGTTCCCAATGGCTCCTTTCGCCGCGAGCTAGTGTCCGACCACGAGGTACTTGTTGGGCACGTTCCGTAACGGCGGTGCCTTTTCGTAACGCTTGCGATAGAGGTATTCGATATTGCTGTAAATCTGTTCTTCGCGCCGATGAAACTGCCGGTAGAGACCGCACTGAGCATAGGATATTGGCGTGACGTCGTACAAGATCGTCTCCCAGTTCATTGATTCTCCCCACAGAAGCGCCTTCACCCGGATGTCCACGTCAGCCCCAGCGTCAACGAGAATCTCCATCATGGGCCGGCAGTAGTTGAAGATGCTATTTACAGAGTGGAAGACAGGCGTGTGTCCTCCAATACCGTCTGAATCTTGATCGGCTCGGGCGTTTGCGTCAGCGCCGTTCTCCAGAAGGACGCGCGCACAACGGATGGAGTTGAACTCGGCACAAATATGGAGAGCCGAGACGCCCCGACAGGATGTGAAAGCGCACAGGGGGTTCAGTTTCTTCGTGACGCTCTCGCTCGATCTGGCCAATAGTCCGCGAAGGCCGGCATCGTCGTCAAGCAGAATAGCTTGGAGCAGCGGATCGTCAATGGTAGCGCCCGCCTCCAGCATGATCTGCAAGCATTCGGCGAATCGCGGCGATCGAAGGTACATCCCAATGAGCGAGTCGATTGGCCGCATGCCATTGATCGGCTTAGTTGGGCTGACTCCCGCAGCAAGCAACGCTCGGATGCCCTCGGGCGAGTGGTCTTCGAATGCCCCCAGCAGATCAGCTTCGACGGACACAGGTTCCTTCCTCATTGATGGTACCGCTCGTTGAGGTCTTGGTCGATACACGGGGTTTGTGGACAAGTGGACTGCCGGGGTCCAGGAGCGACCCGGTCAAGGTTCGTGTCGTGATTCCGCCCACAAGCTGAGCCGCTCTCTATCTACGGAGCATGGGATGGGCCAAAGGCGGGGCGGATGCGCGACAATGAAGGCGTGACGCTGGAAGAGTTGCGAGGGTTCAAGAGAAACGAGATTTTGAAAATCGCGGCGAGCTATGGAGTGCGGAACGTTCGGGTCTTCGGCTCAGTAGCCCGTGGGGGATCCACGTCTCAGAGCGACATTGATTTCCTGGTGGACCTCGTTCCCGACCGAACCTTGATGGATCTGGGCGGTTTGCGGATGGACCTCCGGAAGGCCCTTGATGCCCGCGTGGACATTGCCACGGAAGCGATGCTTCGCCCACGCGTCAGAGAACAAGCTGCGCGAGACGCCGTCCCGTTATGAGGGACGATTCCGAACGGCTGTGGGATATCCTCGAGGCCATCGATCAGATTGTGGCGAAAACAGGCGAAGAGCGCGCTGAGTTCGATGCGAATGAGATGTTGCAGGTTTTGGGTGCTTCCCATTTGCAGATCATCGGAGAAGCATCGCGATGCCTGAGCGAGAGCTTTCGGCAGACACATCCCGATCCGGTGCGGGCGAACCGAGAAGCACAGTACACCGGATTCTCCCGGCGTCCAAGGGAACTCCGCGGAGAGATTCAGCGTGAGGCGTTCGATTAGCGACAATAAATGCGTGGCGTCGCAGGGAAGTTTCCGGCTTAGGCGAGTCACGGCCAGTAGCCGTGGAGCGGATCGACGGACCGAAGCACGCCGCACATAACCGCTGCCCGTCTCATATAGTCTCCAGGTGTGGGACCATCGACAGCTAGCATGTCGAGCAGCACGTGTCGCGCACTCACGAAGGACATGGACGATGGCGCTGAAGAGTTGTCGCTGCAAGGGCCGTCATGCCGCCAGTATAGCCAAAACACTTTGTCCTGGCTGTGTCCCCAGGTGTCAGAGCGGCTACCCGTGACCGCAACGTCGCCGACCCGGAAAGAGCCAATTGAAAGTGCCGGCCGCTCCGGGCCTGGGCCTGGAGATCAATCCCGATTTCCTGCGACAGAACCTGGTGGAGGGGGAGCCGTACTGGGGCTGAACGCCGGCTTTTCCGAAGTCGACACCTTGATCCAAACTCCGGGATGAAATAGCTTGGATCTTATGGCATTCGCACCCGAGCAATCGCAGAGCACCGTCCGGAAGATCCGGGAGGGCGGATCTCCGCTCGCAAGGCGGATCCAAGCCCCGCTGGCGCTGCTGCTATTCCTTCAAACCGCCGCACTGGTGCGGGCACAGGGCAACTACGAGGTGCAGGTGTATGGCGCCGAAATGGTTCCGCCCAGCCGCACCATGGTGGAGCTGCATTCCAACTTCACTTTCGAAGGATCGAAGACCGCCGTGGACGGAGTTCGCCCGGATGAGCACGCTCTGCACGAAACCATCGAGATCACGCAGGGCTTCACGAAGTGGTTTGAAACCGGCTTCTATATCTTTATGAGCTACCGCGCGGGCGAAGGTTACCAGTGGGTCGGCGATCATATTCGCCCGCGCGTGCGGATCCCCGAAGAGTGGCACTGGCCCGTGAATGTGAGTCTGTCCACCGAGATCGGCTACCAGCGACGGTCGTATTCCACCGATACCTGGACCTGGGAGATTCGGCCCATCGTCGACAAACAACTGGATCGTTGGTACCTGGGCTTCAACCCCGCCGTGGATCGATCCTTCCACGGGCTGGAGGTGAGCAAGGGAGTCACCTTCGCACCGAACGTCAAAGTGTCCTACGATGTCACCAAAAAGGTCACCTTCGGCTTTGAATACTACGGTGCGCTCGGTTCCATCACCGGCTTCGACCCGTTGAGCGACCAGCAGCAGGCCATCATGCCGGCCCTGGACCTGAACCTCGGTCCCAATTGGGAATTCAACCTCGCAGCCGGCATCGGCATGACCGCGGGAACCGATCATATGCTGGTGAAGATGATTATTGGGCGGCGGTTGAAACTCGGGAAGAGATAGGCGCCGGCCGGAGGCTCATTGAGGCAGCCTCTCCGGCGCTTTGATCTGTTGCCATCCCTCGCCGTCGAGCGATTGGAGAAACTGCATCAGGTTCGCCTTGGCCCGCGCATCCAGAAAGAAAGGCGCGATGCGGGAGTCGAGGCGCGGACCCGGATTGCCGCCTTTCCTGTAGAACTCCAGCACGTCGTCCAGCGTCCGAAAGCGGCCGTCGTGCATGTAAGGGCCTGTGTGGGCCACCTCCCGGAGGGTCGGCACCTTGAACTTCCCTTCGTCGCTTCGTTTCCCGGTGATTCCCGCCCGGCCGGGATCGGGTGGGTGCTCGTCCGGGCCGATGCCCAGGCTCGAGAACTTCTCGTCGGTGAAGTTGTAGCCACGGTGGCACTCCGAGCATTCTCCGGAGCGCTCGAAAATCTCCAGGCCGCGTCTTGCGGCGGGACTCAGTGCGGATTTGTCCCCATTCAAAAAGCGGTCGTAGGGTGAGTTGCCCGAGACGATGGTCCGCTCGAAGGACGCGATGGCCTTCGCTATGCGATCGAATGTGACCTGCGGGTCTCCGAATGCTTTCTCGAACAGCGGGGCATAGCCCGCCATACTGGATATGGCGCCGGCCGCCGCCTGTGTTGTGTTGCCCATCTCGTCCGCGGCTGTCATCGGGCCGTTGATTTGCGCTTCGAGTGTGGCCGCGCGCCCGTCCAGGAACTGGCTTCGCCCGTAGGCCCGGTTGATCAGCGTCGGTGCGCGCCTGCGCAGCGGAACGCCGGTGACACCGAGCGGAGGCGGCTCGCCGCCGGCAAAAGCGTGCTCCGGCGGATGGCAAGTCGCGCAGGAGACCTTCCCGTTTGACGAGAGGCGGGGATCGAAGAACAAATTGCGGCCGAGTTCGACGCGGGCCGCGGAGTACGGGTTTTCGGCCGGCCAGATCACCGGTGGCAGGCCGAGCGGGGGCTCGGGGGGCGATGCGTTTCGATGAGTCTGCGCCGCCACGCCGCCCAGCGTACTCAGAAACAGCACGCAAAACAGAACCGGGGGCTCGAAGGTCATTCCCTTGGATATGTTGACAGAACATCCAGGGAGGCTGCAAGCCGGCCGCAACGGCTTACCGTGGGATCTCGAGTTTAGTGGGATAATCGGCACCAGGTATCCGTTATGGCACAAGACGGCATCTCCAGACGACATTTCTTCTACGGCAGCCTGCTGGCCGCCGCAGTCCCCGCCGGCGGCTTCGGCAGCGTGCCTTCGCTCCAGCGGCTCGGCTACAAGTCTCCCAACGAGAAACTGAACATCGCCGCGGTCGGCGCCGGCGGCAAAGGCGCCAGCGACATCGCCGGATGCTCCGCCGAGAACATCGTGGCCATGGCCGACCCCGACGACAAGCGCGCCGAGAAGACCTTCGCGGCCTATCCCAAAGTGCCGAAGTACAAGGATTTCCGGCGCATGTTCGACCAGGAAAGCAACAACATCGATGCGGTGCTGGTCTCCTGCCCGGATCACCTGCACGCCACCGTGGCGATGTGGGCCATGGCGCGCGGGAAGCACGTCTACTGCCAGAAGCCAATGACCCGCACCGTGTGGGAGGCGCGAGAGCTGACCACGGCGGCGGCCAAGTATGGGGTCGCCACCCAGATGGGCAACCAGGGGTACTCCCAGGTGGGCGCGCGCGAGTGCTGCGAGATCATCTGGAATGGCGACATCGGCAACGTGACCGAGGTCCACGCGTGGACCAACCGTCCCGATCCGTATTGGCCGCAAGGTCCCGACGTGGATCCCAAGGAAGCATCCGTGCCGCCGACGCTGGACTGGGACGCCTGGCTGGGCGATGCCGAAATGCGGCCGTACAGCCCGGCTTACGTGCCGCACAACTGGCGGGCGTTTCCCGATTTCGGCTCCGGAGCCATCGGCGATATGGCCTGCCACATTCTCGGCACACCCAACATGGCCATGCGGCTGGCCGCGCCTGTCAGCGTCGAATGCATCAAGATGGAGGGCAAGTCCAAATACACGTTCCCCTACCGCACCGCCATCCGCTTCGACTTTCCGGCGCGCGGCGCGATGCCGGCGCTCAAGCTGTTCTGGTACGACCGCCTCACCGCGCAACCCAAGTTCGAGGGCGTTCCGGAGGGCGAACTGCTCGGCGACAAGGACATCAACGGCAGCCTCTTCATCGGCGACAAGGGCATGGTCACCACGGGCTGCTACGGTGAGCACACCCGCCTGGTCCCGGCCGAGAAAATGCAGGACTACAAGAGGCCTCCGCAGGTGCTGACGCGTTGTCCCGGCCCCGAGAGCGAGTGGGTGCAGAGTCACTACCGCGACTGGATCCGTGCGGCCAAGGGCGGCGAGCCGGCGTGCTCCAACTTCAGCGTGTCGGGCCCCTTCGCGCAATGGATGCTGCTGGGTGTGGTCGCCATGCGGGTGGAAGGCAAGCTGATGTGGGATGCACAGCAGATGCGCTTCACCAACAACGCCGAGGCCACCGCCTTGCTCAAGCCCAAGTTCCGCAAGGGCTGGAAGTTCGTTTAAGGGGCGGAAGCCGGGGCCCCAGCAGGCTGAGGCTCGGGCTCCAGGGTCACCGACAGGCGCAAGCGCTCCTCGTTCTGCTCGGCGCCGAACCGGTACGTTAACGTGGTCGCGACCTGGGAGCTTTTGAGGATGCCGCGGTCGGCGACCGAGACGTTGTCGCCCTGGACCTGGATGCCGACCACGGTCTCGCTGCCGATCCCCACCTCGGTGAGCGGAATTTCCACGTGGACATGCGCGATTCTCTGGCCGTCTATCTCTTCCACGGCCTCGAGAACGTAGGTGTAGGTGAGCGGGACGATCCAAGGCTGGTTGGTGAACGGATTCACCAGGGGAAACGGCATTTCCTTCCGCCACCTTTCACCCACAAATACGGGATGGGTGGGATACGGCGTCTGCGGGGGCGATCCCTCGACGGACGTGCGCAGGATGGTCCCGTTGTGGGCCATCGTCATGCTGAAGGATTGGGTGGGAGGAGACTGCCAATCGGCATCCGCGGCGAGTGTGTCCACCGAGACCTCGAAGGTGCCGTCCTCAGCATTCACCCCGGTGCACCGCTGCACCATGCGGATGGCGAGCGCGCTTTCTTCGCCACTCTGTACTCGCATGGAATAACGGAACGTTTCGCCCTCGGTCATGCCGTAGCGCAAAACAAAAGCCTCCTGGCGGTGCATGACGCCGTCCGCGCCGCAGGAGTCGAACACGATGGACGGGGATTGGCCGGGTGCGAAGCGGAACGGTTTGAATAAGGTGGACGACTCGGCTTGCGGGATCGCATACTCCACTCGGGCCAACCGGCCGGCGGCATCGTACGCGGCCAGGGTGCGATAGTGCCCGCAATACGGCGCCGGGTTTCCGGCGGCGTCGTAATAAACCACCTCCAGGCGGCTGCCGCGCGGATCGAACCGCTCGATCCACATGGCGCGTCCATCCGGACCGGCCGAGAGGGCGCCGTCCTTGTTCAGCAGGGACGTTCGCACGATTGGTCCTTCGGCGGTGGTTTCGGTCCGCACGCGCTCGCGGCCGGCGCCGCGCAGATCGTCTACGATCTGCACGACCTGGTTTCCCCGGCCGTCGTATTCAAACTGCAATTCCCGAACCTTATCGCCTTGTGCGTCGAAATAGCTTTTCTTCGCCAAGCCTCCCAACTCGTTGTAGGACGCCTCCCACCGAGTAAAGGCAAGCTCGTTCTCGCGCGTCATTTCGGGCGAGCCATCGGGCATCCGAAACCAGGATTCGTGGATTTCGTGTCCGGCCGGGTCGTAGCGGCTGACGATGCGCCGGTGCGGGCTGATGAATGTCTCCGCGCGGCCGCCGCCAGGTTCATATTCGGTCCGCGTCGAGTATTCCTCCCCATCGGGAGTAATCTTACGCTGCAGGATGAGGCGGTTGCGGGAATCGTACTCCTTCGCGATTTCCAGGAAGCCGTTGCGGTTGACCACCGGCTGTCCGCCGCTGCCGAAATACTGGAGCCGCACCTCGTTGCCGCGGGCATCGTAGGTGGACGCGCTGCTCGCATAGCCCTGCTCTTTGTGGGCTACGGTCTCGCCCTGGGCCCCCAGGAATGCCTGCGAGATACGGTTTCCCCGGTCATCGTACTGCGAGAGGATGCTGGCCACGCCCGAACCGGTGTCCACGGGTTTCCCGTCGACGTCGTAATAGGTCTCGCCGACGCGGTTGGATTGCGCGTTGTAGCGGTAGGCAACCGCCGCAAACCCGCGGTTGTCGGGCCCCGGCCGCCCATCAGCCGTAAAGAACCGTTGGACCAGGAGGTTGCCGCGGTCGTCGTATTGCGCCAGCCACGCGGCCGATCCTGAAGTGGAAACCACTAGATTGCCTTGGGCGTCGAGGTAGCGTTTCTCGATGACCCGGCCTCGCGCATCGTATTTCGCCAGCCACCCGGCGTAACCCCCGGCACCGGCGACGGGCTGGCGATCGGTCCCGAAGTAGGCTGCGGACACCTGCCTTCCCTGAACGTCGCATTGACGGATTTCCACGGCATACCCATCGCGATGCCAGGTGAGGCGGCCGGCAGCGTCGCGATACTCCTGGCGGACGAGGTTGTCTCCCGCCTCGTCGTAGATGCCGGTCCAAACGGAGTAGCCATTCAGATACGCCGGTTTCCCGCCGGCGTGAAAGAAGTTGGCCTGAGTCCGGTTGCCGTGCTCGTCGTAGGCGTAGAGCTTGCGGTGGTAACCATCGCGGTTTTCCGCCGGTTCGCCGGCAGGGCCAAGGAACTTCTCCTCCAGGACCCGGCCGCGGTAGTCGTAACGGTTTTGCTGGCGCGCGAATCCCAGGTTGCACCACTCCGGTTGGCCCGCGGGCCCGAGATACACGGTCTCGGCGCGATTTCCCTTTTCATCGTAGGAGGTGGCGGTGCCGGCGAACCCGTCCTGATTGCATACCGGGAGGCCGCCGGCATCGAAATACGACTCTTCGATCACCCGTCCACGGTTGTCGTACCGCGCCTTCCAAAGCGCCATGCCACTGGCGTTGCCTTGGGGCTGATTCTGCGCATCGCGGTAGACGATCTCCAACGGGTTGCCCGACTCGTCAAAGGACGCGGTCCATCGCATCACGCCGTCGCGATTGGCGGCCGGCCGGTCCTGGTCGTCGAAGAAACTCTGTTCGATCATCCGGCCGCGCGAGTCGTAGACGGCCTGCCACCGCGCAAAGCCGTCCTTGATGACGGCGGGCTTGCCGCGGCTGTCGAAGTAACTCTGGCCGGTCTGGTTGCCGGACTCGTCGTATGTGGCGTTCCATCCGGCGAAGCCCAGGAGGGCCGGCACGGGCTCGCCGGCGATTCCGAAAAGCCGGACGGAGATCCAGTTGCGGCGTTCGTTCCAGATGAACTCGGCCTTGTGGTAGCCTTCTGCGTGCAAGACGGGCTGTCCGGCGGCATCGAAGTAACTCTGGGCGGCGAGGTTGCCCGAGTCATCGTAGTCGTAGCGGGCGACGGCGTACCCGCTCCGGCAGGCCACGGGCTGGAGGTTCAGGCCGAGGCAGGTCACCTTGGTGGGGAGGCCGAGCTTGCCGGTTTCGCATTGGTGGCCGAAGCTCCACGATTCGTTGGGCTGGCGCCGGTCGCCATCGAAGTATTCCAGGCGCTCGTCGAGGCCTTCGGCATTCCGCGTAATCTTGACGAAGGCCGCGCCGGAGCGGGTTCGCGGGTGGGTGACGCCGGAGTTGTCCAGGAAGTAGCGCGCGGTGATCTCGCGCGGTGGGCTGGATCCGGCCGGGGGCGGAGCGGCTCCGACCGCGGGCACGGACTGCACGGCGGCCCCGTAGTCGCAGGCGTAAAGCAGCCGCCCCGCGGAATCGGAAGCTTGCTCGCAGTTCACATTGCCGAACTCGTCGTAGGAGAAGTCAAAGCGGCATTCCGGCTGTGAATCTTCCGAACCGAGGTAAGCCGTGGGGGTCATCCGGGGAATGAGATTGCCCGCGCCGCTGACCGATTCGAGCTTGCGGACGCGGCCGTCGCGCGTGGTGATGGGCACGGCGGGGCCGCGGCGGGCGGCTTCCTCATCCAGGGGGCCGATCCCCTCGGGCACACCCCAGCGGCGCACGAAATTCGCGAAATACTCGACCGTGTCCCGGGGCTGGGCGCCGGCGACCGCCTCCAGTTGGGCGAGGAAGGAGCGGGGGATGACCGCTTCCAGCTTGGCGTCGCAGCACACGCACACCTCAGCCAGGTAGTCCTTGATGATTTGGACCTCACCGCTATCGGCCTCGCCCAACTTTTCCTGGGCCTTCGCGAGCAGGTTCCGGCGCCAGCTTGGCTCCGCGCCGAAGCGCTCGACCTGCCACGATGCGGCGAGTCCGACCGAGCGGGAGGCGAGCGCAAAATCGGCGGACATGCCGGAAGGGACGCGCACGAGGCCGAGGCGCTTCAATTGCGCTGCCAGGCTGCCGGCGCGGGTTATAGATGTCATCGGGGACCATCCTGACCGGCGAGTTGCGCCGGGGTTTCATTCGGCGCCGCCCCCACTGCCCGCTCGACGGCGATTTCCTGGGGTCGGAGATTGGCCATCATACCTTGCCAAGCCGCGTCCTGCTGCCCGCCGGCGATGTGAATATCGGTCAGGCCTTGGGCAGGCAGCGCCACGGGTTTCTCCGCTGAGGGCTGAGCAGGCCGCTTCTTGGGTTGTCCGGACGCGGAGGGGCGCTTTTTGGGTGATTTCTTGGAACTGGCGGAGGATTTCGGAGCTTTGAGCGCTTGCACGAGTTCTTCAAGGCCCGCCCGGTAGTCCTTGCGAAGATCGATGTACTGGCATCCTTCCAGCAAGTACGGAGGGTCGCAAGGCTTATAAAGGATCGGAACTGGCCTCTTATTCTTTCTGATCGCATAGGCGGCCTCCTTGAGAGAGAATTCGGAGGTGACCCAATTCGGCGAGAGCACGCACACCACCGTGCTGCACTCCGTCAAACGCTTCTGGACCTCGAGAAACCAAACCGAGCCGCCTGGGATCAGTCGGGCGTACCAATTCTTCACCTTAGCCTGGTCGAGATCGCGGCTGAGTTTCTCGACGAACCTTACCTCCAGGCTCGAGTAACTCAGGAAAACGAAGGAAGTTTGCTTGGCCATGGATCGACCGCGTCCGGCGATGCAATATTATACCGGACCATAGCAGGCGGAAACAGCACTCTTCGTTCCGGCCGCAAAGCCCGGTCTGCCGCGAGGCCTGACCGGCCGCGGCCCCTACTGCACCTTGGCCTGCCGGGTGACGGCGGGCTCTTTGCCCGAATGCACGCTCAACAGCCGCCGGTGAGTGACCTTGGCGGCGTCTACCAGTTCGCGATACGGCTGGTCGGTCACATCGATGAAGCCGATGTTGTAGTTCTCTCCGTCGTTGCGGCCGGTGGAAGGCTCGTCGATCCACTGGAACCAGTGGGTGCCGATGATCGACGCGTCGGCCGCGGCATTCTCCACGTAGTAGCGGTAGGCCACCCCGCGCTCTTCCTGGCTGGCCGTCTGCCGCAGCCCGGGAGTCATTCCCCGCCCCGGCGTGCCGAAGTGGAATTCGCCGATCACGATGGGGCGGTCGATCAACGTCCTCACCTTGTCGATCTCCCGCTGGTTCACGGCGTACGAGTAGTTGTTCAGGCTGTAGACGTCGAAGATCTTGGACGCACTGACGATTTCCGGCGAAGCGCTCCCGCCGAAGCGCAAGCCCAGGCTCAAGTGGTTGGGGTCGTGCTTTTTCAGGGCCGCGGTGACGGTCTCGATGAACTTCTGGTAAGTCTTGATGAGAAACTGCTGGCGGCGCTCGGGTGTGTCGCCGCCGGCCAGGAATGCTTTCGCCTCACGCTGCAAGGCGCTCTGCGGGCCGGCGAGGATGGCATCCACCGCCACCGATTCGCGTCCGGGCCAGGGCGGCTCGTTGCCGAGGAAATAGCCGAGCAGGTAGGGATCGTCCTTGCGCGAATCGCACTGCTGGGCCGCGGCGCGATCCACGGTTTCGGCGAAGTCGGCCGAATACACGTCCGCCACGCCCATGGGGCCGGTCTCGATGCCCCATCCGCGCGCCGTGTAGACGTAGGGCACGCGATGCGCATTGCCGGCCCGCTGATCAGACCAGTTGCCGATGGTGTTGAACCCCCAGACCGACATGCGCCGCATGGTCAGGTCGATCCACTTGTCGGTCCAGTCAGGCCCGAAGCGGCGGGTCAGGTTCCAGGTGTAGAACGAGGCGCCCGCGCGCGCGGCGCTGCCGGCGGCGCCGCGTCCCGGCGAGATTCCGGCGGGCGGCAGCGCGGTAAACAACTGCTCGCGGCCTCGTGACGAGGTGACAGCGGCGGCGTTGATGCAATCGGCGCCGGCGGAAAAGAACAGGTGCCCGTCGGGATCCACGAACCACCATCGGCCCTCGATCTTCTCCACGCGGAAGAAGCCGGTGGCTTTGGCCTTGGTGCCCTGGTACCCGCCGTAGCGGCAGTAGTCGAAGTCGCCGGTGCCGAGAGCCTTGTCTTCGACGGCCCACGCCGCCTTCAACTGGTCGAGGCTTTTGGCCTTGCCGGGCCACTCGTCGTACATCCACTGGCCGAACTCGTCCACCAGCGGCTTGCTGTCCAGAAGGGCGTCGCCCGGATCCTCTTTGGCCAGCTTGACGGAGCGGATTTCCAAAGTGGGCGCGCCCACCGGGTTCGCCATGACGACGCCGATCTCGCGGACGGCGGTCAATTCGCCGGGGGTGCCGCTGAGATTGATGAACATCATGGGCCGCGCCTTGTTGTGGACCGCGGCGAGGTCGTTGCCCGAGCGGGCCGGCTGCGTCAGGAAGGCCAGCGGCACGGCCGAGCGGATCCAGGCGCCGGGTACCGGGGAGAGCCGCACGGAGCGCACGCCGCCCGCATCGTGCACCCGGATATCGAAGCGCTGCGGCGAGGACAGGCGCAGCTCCAGCACCAGGAATCCGTAAGGACTCCAATCGGCGGGCAGGGCGGGATCGAGGTCCTTCAGCGGCCAGGTGATCTCGGTGCCGGCGGTCTCGAACACGGCGCGCCGCGTCTCCCCGCGCGCAACGCATGCCGCGGCGAGAAGCGTGACCGGCAGGATGGTGTAAAGACGGTTCATAGGAAACCATACGTTGGCACATTGCGCGTCCGAACGCCACCGGGCCGGCGGCAAACCCGCTATCATCGAAGTCTGTGACGGGCTACCGTGTCATACAAATAGCGATTTTTACCCTGTGGCTGGCCATGCTGGCTTTGGCCTACATGGTGGTTCGCGCGATTGGCTGGAGCAAGGTCCGGCATTACTGGATGGCCCTGTTCTTTCTCAGCATCGCCCTGATGGGGCTGCCCGGCGCCGGCGTCCTCAAGCTGGCGTGGCCCTACCGGTACGCCGTCATCGTGCGCATCATCCGCGCCAAGAGCCCGCCGATTGTCTTGAACGGCGGCTGCACCATTCTCCCGGAAAACAACGTCTGGAACACCCCCATCTTCAACCTTCCGGTGCTCTCGAGCTCCCGTAAGCTGGTCGAGACGATGGGACCCGATCTCGCGCTGCACCCGGATTTCGGACTGGGCGGCGGCGTCCCCTATAACGTGACCCAGGGGCTCAAGGGCACCACCCAGATCACTTTCGGCGATGGCGCCCCGGAAAGCGATCCGGGACCGTACGCCATTCCGGACGATGCCGTAGTGGAGCGTGCGGCGGACCTCCACCTGCTGGTAATCGACGGAACCACGTGCAAGCTGTACGAGCTGTTCGGCGCCGAAAAGATCGGATCCCAGCGTTGGGAGGCAAGCTCGGGGGCCATCTACGACTTGCGGTCGAACGCGCTCCGGCCGGAGGGCTGGACCTCCGCCGACGGCGCCGGGCTGCCCATTCTTCCCGGCCTGGTGCGGTACGAGGAAGTGAAGGCCGGGCATATCCGCCACTGCCTGCGATTCACCACTCCGCGGACGACCCGGGCCATCAGCTGGCCCGCGAGGCACTTCGCCTCCCGCTTCGACGATCCCGCGCTGCCGGCCATGGGCACGCGGTTCCGCTTGCGCAGCTCGTTCGACATCAGCCGCTACAGCCCCGACACGCAAGTCATCCTGATGGCCCTCAAGGAATATGGCATGATGGTCTCGGACAACGGCGGGCCCTGGTTCTTGACGGGGGCGCCGGATTCGCGGTGGAGCTCGACGTTGCTCCGGGAGTTACGGACCGTTACCGGGTCGGATTTCGAAGCTGTGGATCTGTCCAGCCTGTTGATCAATCGGAACACCGGTGAAGCGCGGCAGTGAAACCCGGTTACGTCCAACCTGCCTGAAGAGGCGAACGAGAATGCGCATTCCAAAACGGTTATTCTTCCTGCTGGTCCCTACCCTCATCTGCTGCACGTGCGGAAGGGGGCAGAATGCGGCGCGGCCTTCAGCGGCGGCCGCGGGGCTCAAATGCCCGGTTTTCCCGGCGGACAACATCTGGAACACACCCGTCGACAAGCTTCCCCTGGATCCGCATTCGGCGGAGTACATTCGCAACATCGGCGCGGACAAGCCGCTGCATCCGGATTTCGCGGGCGATCCGCGATCGGGCATTCCGTACAACGTGGTTGCCGGAAATGTGCCAAAAGTGAAGGCGCAGGTGGATAACGGCGAAAGCGACCAGGACCCGGTGCCCTTCCCGCCGAACCCGTTGATCGAAAGCGGAGAGGACCATCACCTGCTGATCGTCGATCAGGATGCCTGCCGGCTGTACGAGTTGTTCAACGTCCGGCCGGTGCCCGGAAGAGGATGGAAGGCCGACTCCGCGGCCCACTTCAATCTGCGGTCCAATGCCCTGAGGCCGGATGGATGGACGTCGGCCGACGCCGCGGGCACGTCGATCTTCGCGGGGCTGGTGCGCCACGACGAGGTGGCCGCGGGCGAGATCCGGCACGCCATCCGCTTCACCGCTCCCAAGACGCGGCGGCTGAATCTGTGGCCGGCCAGGCACTATTCCTCGCGCAGCGACGACCCGATGCTGCCGGGCATGGGGCTGCGCGTGCGGCTGCGGGCCGATTTCGACATCTCCGGCTTCTCCAGGGACACGCAGGTGATCCTGCGGGCGCTGAAAAAGTACGGCATGATCCTGTCGGACAACGGGCAGCCGTGGTTCATTTCGGGCGCGGGGAACCCGCAATGGGAAATCAACGGCATGGTGGCGGAGATGCGCAAGGTCCTTGGCGCGAACTTCGAGGTGGTGGACACGTCTCCGCTGATGAAGAGCCCGAATTCGGCCGCGGTCATCCAGCCCGCGCCAGCCAGTTCCGCTGCTGCGGCCCGCGTTCCCATGGCCGGCAAATGTCCGGTTTTCCCGGCGGACAACATCTGGAACACGGCGGTGGACACGCTGCCGTTAGACCCCCGTTCCGCGACCTACATCAAGAATATCGGCCCGGACAAGCCGCTGCATCCCGATTTCGCGGGGGATCCCAAGAGCGGCATCCCCTTCAATCTCGTTTCGGGAGTTCAGAAGAAAACCACGGTGACGGTTCCGCCCGACGAGAGCGATACGAGTCCGGTTCCGATTCCGGCCAACCCGGTGGTGGAGGGCGGGGAGGACCATCACCTGCTCATCGTCGATCAGGACACCTGCAAGCTGTTCGAGCTCTTCAACGTCGCGCCTTTGCCCGGCGGCGGATGGAAAGCCGATTCGGCCGCGCACTTCGATCTGCGCTCCAACGGCCTGCGGCCGATGGAGTGGACCTCGGCCGATGCGGCGGGGACGCCGATCTTCCCGGGGCTGGTGCGGCACGACGAAGTCGCGGCGGGCGAAATCCGGCACGCCATCCGCTTCACGGCGCCGAAGACCACCCGGGCGTATGTGTGGCCGGCGCGGCATTTCGCATCGCGCGTGGACGACCCCAACCTGCCGCCCATGGGGCTGCGCGCGCGGCTGAAGGCGGACTTCGATATCTCCGGCTTCTCCAAGGACACGCAAGTGATCCTGCGGGCGCTCAAGAAGTACGGCATGATCCTGTCGGACAACGGGCAGCCGTGGTTCATCTCGGGTGCGGGGGACCCGAAATGGGACGCCAACGGCATGGTGGCGGAGATGCGCAAGGTCGCCGGCTCGAACTTCGAGGTCGTGGACACAACGCCGTTGATGCAGGGACCGAATTCGGCAGCGGTGATCGAGCCCGCGCCGGCCGCGGCAGCCGCGGCTTCGCACGTTCCCACGGTTGGCAAATGCCCGGTCTTCCCCGCCGACAACTACTGGAACACGCCCGTGGACGGGCTTCCGTTGGATGCCCACTCCGCGGCTTACATCGGGAACATCGGCCCCGACAAGCCGCTGCATCCCGACTTCGCGGGCGACCCGCACAGCGGCGTCCCGTACAACGTGGTAGCGGGGAGCCAGCACAAGGTGACCCCGCAGGTGGACAACGGCGAGAGCGACAAGGGACCGGTCCCCATTCCCGCCAATCCGGTGGTCGAAGGCGGAGAGGACCACCATTTCCTGGTGATCGATCAGGACGCCTGCCGCTTGTACGAGCTGTTCAATGCCAAGCCTCTGCCCGGCGGCGAATGGAAGGCGGATTCCTCGGCGTATTATGATTTGCGCTCCAACGCGCTGCGGCCCGAAGGGTGGACCTCGGCGGACGCGGCGGGGCTGCCCATGTTTCCGGGGCTGGTGCGCTATGACGAAGTGGCGGCCGGCGAAATCCGCCATGCCATCCGCTTCACCGCGCCCAAGACCACGCGGTCCTTCATCTGGCCGGCGCGCCATTTCTCGTCGCGCGTGGACGATGCCAACCTGCCGTCGATGGGCCTGCGGCTGCGGCTGAAGGCGGACTTCGACATCTCCGGCTTCTCCAAGGAGACGCAGGTGATTCTGCGCGCCCTGAAGAAGTACGGCATGATCCTGGCGGACAACGGGCTGCCGTGGTTCATCACCGGCGCGGGGGACCCGCACTGGAACGCGGACGGCATGACCGCGGAGATGCGCCGCATCCTCGGATCGAACTTCGAAGTGGTCGACACTTCGTCCATGATGCGAGGGCCCAATTCCGGCGCTTCGGTGGGCAAGGCTCAGTAACAGCAACCGAGCCGCTTCGCAGAAGCTCGACCGTCAGGGAGCGGTCTTTCCGGGACTGCCGGCAACCTGGAACAAGCCGCATGTTATGATTATTGATACGTCTGGAATTGCTGCCCAAATGAGGACGCTCACCGTTCTGGGATCGACGGGATCGATCGGAACCAACACCCTTGACGTTGTCCGGCGAAGCCGCCACCAGTATCGGGTGTTTGCCCTGGCCGCGGGCCGCAACGTAGATACTCTTGCCGCTCAAATCCTGGAATTTCACCCTGAAATCGTCGCCGTCGCAACCTCCGATGGTGTGGACCGTCTATCAGAGAGGCTGGCCGCGGCCGGGTTGCCGCGAGCCGAGTGGCCGGAGCTTCTGTGGGGGGATCGGGCACGCGTCCTCGTAGCGACGGCTCCCCAAGTCGACACGGTGATCTCGGCCATTGTCGGGGTGACGGGGCTGGAGGCCACGTACGAGGCCATCCGGCTGGGGAAGCGGATCGGATTGGCGAATAAGGAAGTCCTGGTTTCGGGCGGCAGGCTGGTGATGGAAGCGGTGCGGCAGCACGGAGCGGAGTTGCTCCCGGTGGACAGCGAACACAACGGCGCGCATCAGTGCCTGCGCGCGGGCAACCGCGGGCAGGTGGCCAGGCTGATCCTCACCGCGTCCGGCGGCCCTTTTCGCAACGCTCCCCAGGAGGCCCTGGCCTTCGTAACTCCCGAACAGGCGCTCAATCATCCCACCTGGCGCATGGGCAACCGCATCACCATCGATTGCGCCACCCTCATGAACAAAGGGTTTGAGGTGATCGAGGCGTGCTGGCTGTTCGATTTCGCCCCATCCCAGGTGGACGTGGTAATTCATCCGCAATCCACCGTGCACGCCATGATCGAATACACGGATGGCAGCGTGCTTGCTCAAATTTCAGCGACGGACATGCGCATGCCCATTCAATACGCGCTGACGTATCCCGACCGGTGCGAGGCGCCGGTGCCTAAAATCGACTGGGCGGAAGCCCGCAAGTGGGAGTTCCTGCCACCCGATTTCGGCAAGTTCCCGCTCCTCAAACTGGCTTACCAGTGCCAGGAGTCGGGCGGGGCGGCCACTTGCACATTGAACGCGGCGGACGAAATTGCCGTAGAATCTTTCTTGCAGGGGAGCATCGGCTTCCTCGGCATTCATGAAATCGTATCGGAGACATTATCGAGGATGCCGGTGCGGACCCCGCGGACTATCGCGGAAATCCTGGAAATCGACCGGGAATCGCGGGCTGTGGCTCGCCAGTTGGTGGCCGAGCGCGCGGTGGGGGCCGTCACGGTTTAGACCTGTATGCTAGTTCTGGAAAATGTGTTGTGGCTGCTGGTGCTGATCGGGGTGATGATCAACATCCACGAGTTGGGCCATTTTTGGGCTGCCCGTTATTTCGATGTCAAGGTGGAGGCGTTCAGCTTCGGATTCGGCATCCGCCTGTTCGGCTTCCGCCGCGGGGAAACCGACTACCGGTTCTCCCTCATCCCTTTGGGCGGCTACGTCAAGATGGCCGGCGAACTGGCCTCCGACGAAGACGTCGACGACCCCCGCGGCTTCCTCCGCAAACCTCGCTGGCAGCGCCTGATTATCGCCTTCGCCGGGCCCTTCATGAACATCCTGCTGGCGATCGGCGTCTTGACCGGCCTCTACATGGTCAAGTACCAGAGAGTGTCCGATGCCGACCTGGAAGCCATCATCGGCCACGTGATGCCGGATTCTCCCGCCGCCAAAGCCGGCATTCAGGACGGCGACCGGATCGTCAGGCTCGACGGCAAAGAAAACCCCACCTGGGAAGACGTCGGAATGAAGGAACTCGAAAGCGCGTACCGGCCGATGCACCTGACTATGGAGCGCGGCGGCAAGCGCTTCGATACAACTGTTACGCCAACCCTGAGCGAACGTTCCGGAATGGGATTCGCGGGATGGGACGAACGCGGGCAGATCCAGTTGGGCGAGGTGCAGCCGGGCCTCCCCGCCGACAAGGCGGGCCTCAAGCCCGGCGATCTCGTCGTCGCCGTGAACGGCCAGCCCATGCATTCGCAGATCAAGTTCCACGAGATCACCGAGAAGAGCGCGGGGAAGCCCATCGACATCGAATACCAGCGGAACGGGCAAAACCACCAGGTCTCGGTGAGCCCCACCTATGCCAAGATCGATGGCCCGGCGCGGTGGATGATCGGGGTGATGGTGACGCCCAAGCTGAACTTCATCACCACCCGCCTTTCCTTCCCCGACGCGCTCAACGAATCGCTGCGGCAGAACGGCAAGGGCGCCCTGCTGATCGTGCATTTCCTCCAGGGCGTGGTGGAGCGGCGCATGTCGCCCAAGAACATCACCGGTCCCATCGGCATCGCGCAGCTTTCCGGCGAAGCCGCGCGCGAGGGCCCCTCGGCGTTTTTCATGCTGATGTCGATGGTCAGCCTCAACCTGGCCATCTTCAACCTGCTGCCCATACCGATCCTGGACGGCGGCGTGATTTTGATGCTGCTCGTCGAGATGACCATGCAGCGCGACCTGAGCCTCACCGTGAAAGAAGCGGTGTTCAAGGTCGGGTTTGTCTGCATTATGGTCATCGTGGCCTTTGTGATTTACAACGACATTTCCAAAATCCTCCCGTCGGGATAATGGCGCCGCACCCTGAATCCTCCGATCCGCGCGCATCATCTGGTAAGGTGATCCCTGGCATGCACTGTACCTGCGTCCGGCATACCGAGCTTCCGCACACCTCGTCGCTGTTCGCGGATGTGCTGTATCGACCGGATCGCACGGCCCCCTTTTACCCTTACCCGGTTCGCGATCTCGCCGCTTATCAGTCCGCGGCCCGGCGGATTCAACTGGGGCCCGAGCGGCGCGCGGCATTGATCCACGCGCTCGGCGCGCAGAACCCCGCGGGCGCGTCGCTAGAACGGTTGGCCCAGCCGGGGACGGTGGCGGTCGTGACCGGCCAGCAGGTCGGCCTGTTCTCCGGCCCGGCGTATACGGTTTACAAGGCCCTGCATGCCGTGAAGCTGGCCCAGTGGCTGTCGGCCAACGGACTGCCCGCGGTGCCGGCCTTCTGGCTCGCTACCGAAGATCATGATTTCGCCGAGGTCGACCACGCCTGGGTTTACGGCCCCGATCACCGGCCGGTGAAGCTCGAGATGCACCGGTCGGCGAGCGCCCAGCCGGTGGGCGGCGTCACGCTGGCGGATCCGCCCGTCCGCGAGCTCCGCGCGGCGCTCGACGGAATGCCCTTCGGCGAGGAAGTGGCCGGCCTGGTGGAGGAAGCCTATCGATCCGGCAGCACCATGGGCAAAGCCTTCGGCGAGCTGCTCCGCGCTCTATTAAAGGATTTCGACATCCTGCAGGTCGATCCCATGCTGCCCGCCTTTCGCGAATTGGCCGCGCCCACGGTTCGCGCCGCGGTGGAATCGGCGCCGGAACTCACCGCCGCCGTGCTGGAGCGCAACCGCCAGCTCGCCGCCGCGGGGTACCACGCCCAGGTTCACGTGGAAGAGCAGACGTCGTTCGTGTTTCTGCTGGAGAACGGCAAGCGCCTCACGCTGCGCCGTCACGCCCGCGACTACGTGCTCAACGGACGGCGCTTCACCACCGCGGAGCTGGCCGGCCGCGCCACCGAGCTGTCGCCCAACGCCCTGCTCCGGCCGGTCGTGCAGGATGCGATTCTGCCCACGGTCGCCTGTATCGGCGGGCCCGCCGAGATCGCCTACCTGGCGCAGTCCGAAGTGCTGTACGGCGCTCTCCTGGGCCGCATGCCGGTGGCCGTGCCGCGCGCGGGCTTCACCGTCCTCGACGCGCGCAGCCAGAAGCTCGTCGAGCGCTACCATCTCTCGATCCAGGATTTCTTTCATGGCGAAGAGGCCCTGCGGGAGCGTATTTCCCGGAAGCTCGTGCCCCCGGGGCTGACCTCGGCCATGACGGAGACCGTGGCCCAGGTGGAGACAGCCATCCACCGCCTGTCCGGCGAACTGGGGGGATTCGATCCCACCCTGGCCGTGGCGGCGGAGCACAGCGGGCGCAAGATCCGGTATCAGCTCGAGAAAATCGAGCGCAAGACCGGGCGCGAGGCATTGCGCCGCGATGCCCGGGCCGCGCATGAGGCCGCTTCGCTCTACGGCCTGCTGTATCCCGAACACAACTTGCAGGAGCGGGTGTATTCCATTCTGCCTTTCCTGGCCATGCACGGGCCGGACCTCATCGGCCGGATCCACGACGCCATTCAACTGGACTGCGCGGATCATCGCCTGATGGTGGTTTAGCGGGATGCTGAACACTCCCGAAAAGACCACCTGCCGAGCCGCGACCGTACTCGCGCTTTGGCGAGCAAGGGAGCGGTCGACGACTGCTCTGATCGTTCCATGACCGCGGAGCAGGCGCGCATCGAAGAGTCCCGCCTGCGGCGCGCGCATTGGAACCGGTGGGGACCGTTTCTGGCCGAACGCGCGTGGGGCACCGTGCGCGAGGACTACAGCGCCAACGGCGACGCGTGGGATTACTTCCCCTTCGAGCAGGCGCGGCTGCGCGCCTACCGCTGGAACGAGGACGGGCTCGCCGGCCTGTGCGACCGCCACCAGCGCATCTGCTTCGCCCTGTCGCTGTGGAACGGGCGCGACCCCATCCTGAAAGAGCGCCTCTTCGGCCTGGGCGGCTGGCAGGGCAATCACGGCGAGGACGTCAAGGAGTGCTACTTCTACCTCGACAGCACGCAGACCCACTCCTACATGAAGTTCCTCTACAAGTATCCGCAGGCCGAATTTCCGTATGGCCGGCTCGCGGAGGAGAACGCCAGGCGCTCGCGCAACGACCCCGAATTCGAGCTGATCGACACCGGCGTATTCCACGAGAACCGCTACTTCGACGTCTTTGTGGAATACGCCAAGGCCTCGCCCGAAGACATCCTGGTGCGCGTGGAGGCGTTCAACCGGGGCCCCGAGGCGGCCACCCTGCACGTGGTCCCGGCCATCTGGTTCCGCAACGTGTGGTCGTGGGACCCTGGCGCGGTGCGGCCGGAGTTGCGCAAGTCCTCCGGGCCGGATGGGATCGAGCTCGAGGAGCCGGCGTATGGGAAGCGATGGCTGTGCTGCGGGCCGGGCGGCCGGCTTCTGTTCACGGAAAACGAGAGCAACCAGGCCGCCCTGTGGCACGCGCCCAACCCGTCCCGCTTCGTCAAGGACGGCATCGACGCCGCGATCGTCCGCGGCGATGCGGCCGCCGTGAACCCCGAGGGCCGCGGCACCAAGGCAGCGGCGCAGTACGTGTTGAGCCTGGCGCCGGGAGAGTCGCAAACCGTCGAGCTGCGCCTCACCGATTCCGCGCCGGCCGAGCCCTTCGGCCCCGGCTTCGCCCAGGTCTTCGCGGACCGCATTCGGGAAGCCGGCGAGTTCTATGCCGGCGTCACGCCGCACGACCTGTCCGAAGACGGGCGCGCCGTCATGCGCCAGGCGTTCGCTGGCCTGCTCTGGTCCAAGCAGTTCTACAACTACTCCGTGCGCGAGTGGCTGACGGGCGACCCGGCGTTTCCACCCCCGCCCCCGCAGCGCCGTTACGGACGGAATCACCAATGGACGCACCTGTATAACGCCGACGTCATCTCCGTGCCGGACAAATGGGAATTTCCGTGGTACGCCTCCTGGGATCTCGGCTTCCACTGCCTGCCGCTGGCGCTGGTGGATTCCGAATACGCCAAGGAGCAGCTCAACCTGATGGTTCGGGAATGGTACATGCACCCCAACGGCCAGCTTCCCGCCTACGAATGGAGCCTCGGCGACGTCAACCCTCCGGTGCAGGCGTGGGCCGCATTCCGCGTCTACAAAATCGAACAGAAACGCCGCGGCAAAGCCGACCGCGCTTTCCTCGAGCGCGTTTTTCACAAGCTGCTGCTGAACTTCACCTGGTGGGTGAACCGCAAGGACACCGAGGGCAACAACGTCTTCGAGGGCGGCTTTCTCGGCCTCGACAATATCGGCCTGTTCAATCGCAGCGAGCCGATGCCCGGCGGCCAGTTCATCGAGCAGGCCGACGGCACGGGCTGGATGGCCATGTACAACCTCAATCTTCTGGCTATCGCGCTGGAACTGGCCCGCGAGGATTCCGCCTACGAAGACGTGGCCAGCAAGTTCTGGGAACATTTTCTCTACATCGCGCACGCCATCAACCACCTGGGCCAGGATGGCCAGGGCATGTGGAACGAGGAGGACGGCTTCTTCTACGACGTGTTGCACCTGCCTGACGACAGCCACCTGCCGTTGAAGGTGCGCTCCGCGGTGGGGCTGATCCCTTTGTTCGCCGTCGAGACGTTGGAGCCTCGCGTGCTCGACCGCTTCCCCGGCTTCAAGCGGCGCATGCAGTGGTTCATCCAGAACCGCCCGGACCTCACCCACAACGTGGCCTCCATGGCGATTCCCGGCAAAGGCGCGCGCCTCCTGCTCTCCATGGTGGATCCGGGCCAACTGCGCCGCATTCTCCACCGGATGCTGGACGAAGACGAGTTCCTTTCGCCCTTCGGAATCCGCAGCGTATCGCGGGCCCACAAGGACAGGCCCTACGTGCTCGGCGGATTCTCCACCGACGGCGCGGAGCACAGCGTGGGCTACGAACCGGGCGATTCCGCCACGGGACTCTTCGGCGGCAACTCCAACTGGCGGGGGCCGGTGTGGTTTCCGCTGAACTACCTGATCATCGAATCGCTGCAGAAGTTCCACCATTACCTGGGCGACGAATACAAGGTGGAATGCCCCACGCGCTCCGGCAATCTGGCGACGCTGTGGGAAGTCGCGGCCGACATCTCCCGCCGGCTATCCCGCCTTTTTCTGAAAGATGAAAACGGCCGCCGCCCGGCACACGGCGCCAACGAGCTGTTCCGCTCCGACCCGCACTGGCGCGACCTGGTATTGTTCCACGAATACTTCCACGGCGATACGGGCGCCGGCCTGGGGGCCAGTCACCAGACGGGTTGGACGGGCCTGGTGGCGAAACTGCTCCAGCAGAGCGGCGAGTAGGGCGGACGGGGTAACTGTCTCCGCAAGTTCTGTCGTGGTGGTGCGCGCCTATGACCGCCAGGTCTTCTGGACGCAATTCGGGCTGCTGATCGGCGTTCGGTTGCGCGCCTACTGGCGATTGCCGGAGGGGCCGGGTAAGCGTTCCGCGGTCGCCGCTTGGCCCTGCGCCTCTGCCGCCTTCCTCTGGCGGCGGTCCTCCAGGATTCGCCTGGCTTCCTGGAACTGTTCCTCGCTGATTCGGGCGTGGAAGTGTGTGAAATCGCATCTCCCACCCCCGAGCGGTTTTGTAATCATAAAGCTCCTTCTGGAAGCCTCTGTCCCCACCATCTTACGACCTGGCGCGCTTTCACGCCTCTGGTTTTTTCCAACATCCACGCGTGCACAGAGCCGCTACCACGCGGTTCGCCCCAGTGTTGGACCGCTATCCCGCCGATGAAGCAGAAGCGGCACTGATGGCAGTCCAGGAAATCCTGAAGCCGGAAAGCCTCGTCGATCAGGTCAACCACGCTGCCGCCAAAGTGCCATGTAGCGCTGCCATTCGACCAAGCCCGAGGATTCCCGCGGAGGCAGGTCCCGCAGCGCGATGCGAAACGCCTGTTCCATCATCCGGATCGAGGATGCCGTGTCGGCCTGGCGCGTTTCCCGATCGCGGATCTCCTGGAGAAGCGGGGCCAGTTCCGTCCAGCGGCGGGCGTATTCCTTAAGTTGCTCGCGCGCGGGAGGCTGCCCCATACACTGATTGTACCTTCCGGCCCTTCCCTACTGGACCCGGTCCCGGATCTGTTCGTTGGAAATCAGGGTCTCGAAAATGGCCAGCACTTGCTTGCGGTAGGCATACAGACGCTGCAGGTTCTCGCGGAACGAGGCTTCGAAGTCGTGGGCCCTCATCCATTTGTCCAACATGGCCCGGGGCACGTCGATGTCGTGCCTGAGCGTGTCGATATCATGTCCCCTGAGGAAGAGGCCATAAAAGAACGCCGCCTCCCTCTGGGGCGTCAAGGGGTCGAATTCATCTCTCGCCGTCATAAACAAATCAGCGAAAATGTAAGTATACCGATCAAGTCAACTTTACGGCAAGTCCCAATTTCGGAGGTTTCCGGATGCCCACTCTGATTTCCGCCCCTGCGCGGGTCGAAGCGGCCGGCAACCGGCCCAAACTGATCGATGAATACATCGGGAGGGTCAACTCGCGCACCCGGCATGTCAGCATCGCCCACATGCGCAGTCCGGGGGGTTGGCAGGAGCCCGGCCAGACGCCGGGCTTCGAAGAATTCACCATCGTGCTGAAGGGAGTCCTGCGGGTGGAGCATCACGGCGGGTCCATGGACGTGCGCGCGGGCCAGGCGGTCATCGCGCACGCCGGCGAGTGGGTGCGCTACAGCACGCCCGAGCCGGATGGCGCCGAATACATCGCGGTGTGCCTTCCAGCCTTTTCCCTGGACACCGTTCACCGCGACGCCTGATGCCTGCTATCCGGCGGCCGCCATCGCGCTCGTGCGACGCGTCCGGAATTCGTAGCGTTCGATGCGCACGGCGGCTCTCGTGTCTTCCGAACGGACTACCCGCCCCCTCGCCACCATCTTGAGCGGGCAAGTGCCATCCAGGCGGGCCGGCCAGTTGATGGACAGTTCCACCATGCGCCCCATCGGCAGCTTCTCTTCCGTGGTGAACAGGATTCCCCCGCTGCCCATGTTCAGGGTCTTCCCGACTCCGCTCAGCGGCTCCGCTTTGCTGTGAAGCAACCTGTAGGTTACTTCTTCCCGGAGCGGGAACCGGCTGGTTCCTCTCCGATCCGCACTTCCTCCGCCAATGCTCGCACCTAGCACCATGATTATCCTATCTTGCCCCACCGAAACCTAATCCACAATAGGCAGGAAGAACTAAAGACAGTACCGATTCGCTAAGTTGTTTCCTAGGTTGGCCCGGGTGGAGGCGCGGAAAAAACCGACGCGAACACGCGGAAGTCTGACCGCCCGTGAGAACTGCCCAGCTCACGGATGATATTCTGGCGTCATGGACCAGGATCATCTCCGGTCGTTGTTCGAGCAGGTGCGGCGCGGAGAAGTGGATATCGATGCCGCCATGGACCGCATGCGGCACATGCCCTTTGAAGATTTGGGCTTCGCCAAAATAGACCACCACCGCGCTCTGCGCCACGGCATGCCCGAGGTGATCTTCGCCAAAGGCAAGACGCCGGAGCAGGTCGTGGCCATCGCCGGACGGTTGCTCGAATTCGCTCCCAACGTGCTGATCACCCGCGCCGATCCCGCCTGCGCCGAAATGGTGACGAGCCGCCTCGACTGCGGCGAATATTTTTCGCTGTCCGGCGTGATCCGCTTCTGGCGCGACCGCACCATCCGCGGCAAAGGCAAGATCGGCGTGGTCTGCGCGGGCACCAGCGACATGCCGGTCGCCGAAGAGGCCCAGCTCACCGCCGAAGCCATGGGCAACGAGGTGGACACCATCCACGACATCGGCGTGGCCGGAATTCACCGCCTCATGAGCAACCGCGAGCGCCTGACCCAGGCGCGCGTCATCGTGGTCTGCGCCGGCATGGAGGGCGCGCTCCCCAGCGCGGTCGGAGGACTGGTGTCGTGCCCGGTCATCGCCGTGCCCACCAGCATAGGCTACGGCGCCAGCTTCAACGGCCTGGCCGCGCTGCTCGGCATGCTCAACAGTTGTGCCAGCAACGTGACGGTGGTCAACATCGATAACGGCTTCGGTGCCGGCTATGTGGCCAGCCTGATCAATCGGCTGTAAGCTTCTCCACGTCCACCCAAGCGCGTTTGCGCCAGCTCTCGATGCCCTTCTCCGCCAGTTGCACTCCCTTGGCGCCCTCCAGCAGGGTCCAGCGGAAAGGCTCGTCCTTCACCACGTGGCGCAGGAACAACTCCCATTGGCGCTTGAACGCGTTGTCGAACGTGTCCTGCTCCGGCACCTTGGCCCAGCCGTCGAAGTAGTCGAGCGGGCTTTCGATGTCGGGGTTCCATACCGGCCGCGGCGTGGCCGCGTAGGGTTGAATCCAGCAATGGCGCAGGCCGGCCACGGCGCTGCCCTTGGTCCCTTCCACCTGGATGGTCAGCAGGTCGTCGCGGCGGACCCGCACGCACCACGACGAGTTGAAGTGCGCGATGATGCCGCCCTCCAGCTCGAAGGTGGCGTATGCCGAATCGTCCGCGGTGCACCGGTACGCCGCGCCGTTCTCGTCGCGCCGCTCGGGAATGTGGGTCGCGCCCAGGCACGACACCGCTCTCACCTCCCCGAACAGGTTGTCCAGCACGTAACGCCAGTGGCACAGCATGTCGATAATGATGCCGCCGCCATCCTCTTTGCGATAGTTCCACGAGGGTCTCTGCGCCGCCACGGTATCGCCTTCAAAAACCCAGTAGCCGAATTCCCCGCGCACCGAAAAGATGCGGCCGAAGAATCCCAGCGCCTTCAGGGTTTGAAGCTTCAGCAGCCCCGGCAGCCACAGCTTGTCCTGCACCACGCCGTTCTTGACGCCCGCGCGAGTGGCCAGCCGGTACAGTTCCAGCGCGGTCTCCAGGCTGCTGGAGATGGGCTTCTCGCAATAGATGTGCTTGCCGGCGGCCACCGCCTGCCGCACCGCATCGGCCCGCCGGTCCGTGGTCTGCGCGTCGAAGTAGATGGAGTATTGCGGATCGGCCAGCGCCTTGTCGAGGTCCGTGGTCCAGGGGATGCCGCCGCACTCCTGCGAGATGGCCTCGAGTTTCGCCGGGTTGCGGCCCACCAGCAGCGGGCGCGGCACGATCGTCTCGGAATCGCCGAGCCGCACCCCGCCTTGCTGCATGATGGCCCAGACCGACCGCCGCAAATGCTGGTTCAGCCCCATCCGCCCGGTCACGCCGTTCATGATGATGCCGGCGTAGTGTGTCTTTTTCGCGCTCATGGCTCAGCCCTCGGTCTTCTCCGTGCACTGCGGCCGCGCGCCCGCGGGCAGCGGCGGCGCTTCGATCCCCGCGCGCGGCAGCGTGCCGTCCAGCTCCTGCCGCCAGTGGGCCACGTCGCCCGCCGGCCCGTAGCAGTAGATCATGCGCAGGGGCGCGCTTCCGGTGTTGGTCAACTGGTGAAACACCTTCGGCGGAATGAAGACCGCCTGGCCCGTGTGCACCGCAACGCGCTCCTCGCCCAGGCACATTTCGCCCGACCCCTCCACGATGAAGTAGATCTCCTCCTGCTCCTGGTTGTGCCAGGGTACCTGGCCGCCCTCGGGCTCCAGGGTCACGTGACCCATGGAGAAGTTGCTCGCCTGGATGGGACTGGCGCCCCCCACCAGGTTCTGTGTCCGGCGTCGCGCCGGATACGTGCGTCCGGCAATCTGCGCAAGGTCAGCGATGATCATGTTGGCGGATTCGCTCTCCGATGAAGTAGGCAAGAACGCCCGAAACAACCAATATCGCACCAAACTCCAGCGCGTTGATCGGTCCCACCGGCTCGACTTTGCTCCGCGCCGCCGTCAGCGCCAGCAGCGTCGCCGGAAGGATCCCGAGCGCCGCGGCGACGGCCAGTCCGCCGGGAACGCGATAGGGCCGCGCGAGGCCGGGCTCGCGGATCCGCAAAGCCACCAGCGCCGCGAACTCCAGCAGGATGCTGAGGCCGGTCAGCAGCACATCCAGCAGCACCAGCTTGGTGAAGCTCAGCCCCAGCGAGAGCGCCCACGCCGCCGAGCAGACCAGGATCGAGACCCACGGCGCGCCCGTTCTCGCATCGCGTTTCGCCAGGAGGCGCGGCAGGAAACCGTCTTCGGCCATCACCGCCGGGAGCCGCGAGAATGCCATCACCTGCGCATTCTGCGTGCCCAACGCGCTGATCATGCCGGCCACCGTGATGCCCGCGGCCACCGCCGCCCCGCTCCAGCCGGGAAGAATCGCCCGCGCCACGTCGCCCCATCCGCCCGTGGTCCACCGGTTGGGATCCAGGCCCGTCAGCGCCACCGCTCCCACCATCGCGACGTAGGTTGCTGCCACCAGTGTCACCGCGCCGGCCATCGCCAGCGGGTAGGTCCGCTGGGGCCGTTCCACTTCCCCGGCGATGGTCGAGGAGTTGTCCCACCCCATGTAGTTCCACATCGCAAGCCCTATGCCGCCGAACAGGTCGGCGTGGGCGAGCGGTATGCCGTTCGCCGCGGGACCGCGGTGAAACAGCGCCAGGATTGCCAGCACCGCGAAGGGCGCGAGCAGCGCCAGCCCCAGCACCACCGAGCTTCCGCCGACCGTCTTCGCCCCCAGCAGGTTCCACAGCGCCGAAACGGTAATCAGCCCGAGCCCGATCCAGGTGCCCTTGTGTCCCGCGGTCACCGCCGGCGCGAAGTGGCCGAGATACTGCACGAACAGCGTCGGGTAGATGGCCACATCGAAAACGCTGCCGGCCAGCGACAGCCACGCCTCCTGGAAGCCCCAGAAGCGGCCCATCGCGCGGCGCACCCACACGTAGTAGCCTCCCTCCTCCGGCAGCGCGCTCGCCAGTTCGCTCACCATCAGCGCCGTGGGCATGCTCCAGATGAGCGGCGTGATCGTCAGGATCAGGATGGCGCCCCCGTATCCGCCCTTCAAAACGATATCTTCGATGCCGAATGGCCCGCCCGATACGATGAAGTAAGTGGCCGCGATGAGTCCCATCAGCGTGACTTTGCGCGGTATGGTCTTCGAAGCGGCGGCGGACGGCAATCCCATAGAATCGTATTGTATGGTGATCCGTGTGGACCAACGGGACAACGTCGCCATCGTCGTGGATCCCGAGGGCGCCGGCTCGATCCCGCAGGGGCAGAAGATCGCTTTGTGCGACTTCGCCGCCGGCGATCCCGTGCTGCGCTACGGACACGTCATCGGCTTCGCCAATCGGCCTCTCCCGCGCGGATCGTGGGTGCGCGAACAGCACATCGCCATGCCCGAGCCACCATCGCTCGACGGCCTCCCGCTGGCCACCGCCGTTCCCGCCCCGCTTCCTCCCCTGGACGGCTACACCTTTGAGGGCTACCGCAATCCCGATGGCAGCGTTGGAACGCGGAACATTCTGGGCCTCGCGACCACCGTTCAATGCGTCGCCCCCACCGTGGAGTACGCCGTGCGGCGGATCAAGGCCGAGCTGCTGCCCCGCTTCCCGAACGTCGACGACGTGGTGGCGGTGACCCACTCCTACGGCTGCGGCGTGGCCATCGACGCGCCGGGCGCCGCCATCCCCATCCGCACCCTGAAACACATCGCGCTGCATGCCAACGTGGCGGGCGAGCCTATGCTGGTCAGCCTCGGCTGCGAAAAACTCCAGCCGGCCAAGCTGCTGGGCATGCAACTGCCGGTCCTGGGCGAGCGAAACATAGTCCGTTTGCAGGACCATCGCGGGTTCGCCGAAATCGTCAACGCCATCGTCGCCGCGGCCGCGAAGCGCCTCGAGCAACTGGACCGGCGGCGCCGCCAGTCCTGTCCCGCCGCCGATCTGGTCGTGGGCCTGCAATGCGGCGGCAGCGACGCCTTCTCCGGAGTCACCTGCAACCCGGCGGTGGGCTATGCGGCCGACCTGCTGGTGCGCGCCGGCGCCACCGTGTTGTTCTCCGAGGTCACCGAGGTGCGCGACGCCATTCACCTCCTGACCCCGCGCGCTGCCACGCCCGAAGTGGCCCGCGACCTCATCCGCGAAATGCGCTGGTACGACGATTACCTCGCGCGAGGCCACGCCGACCGCAGCGACAATACCACCCCAGGCAACAAGCGCGGCGGCCTCGCCAACATCGTCGAAAAGGCCCTGGGCAGTGTCGCCAAGGCGGGCAGCACCGCCATCCGCGCGGTAGCCGGCCACGGCGAGAAGGTCACCTCCAAGGGCCTGGTGTTCGCCGCCACTCCCGCCAGCGACTTCATCTGCGGCACCCAGCAGCTTGCCTCCATGAACCTGCACGTCTTCACCACCGGGGAAGGCAGCCCCTACGGGCTCGCCCTGGTCCCCGTGGTCAAGGTCTCGTCCCGCACCGCGCTGGCCGAGAAATGGCACGACCTGATCGACGTCGATGCCGGCCGCATCGCCACCGGCGAAGCCACCGTCGAGGAGATTGGCTGGGAGATTTTCCGCTTCATCCTGGAGGTCGCCGGCGGGCGTAAGAAGACCTGGGCCGAGCACTGGCAATTGGCCAACGCGCTGTCCCCGTTCAACCCGGGCCCGGTGACGTGACCTCCGCCGGCGCATCCCCCGCCTCCCTCTGCAGCCGATCCAGTTGCGCCTTCATCCCGCGCGCGACCGACGCGTATTTCGCATCGCCATAGAGGTTCCGCATTTCCCTCGGGTCGTTGCGCATGTCGTACAGTTCCCATTCTGGCGCGGAGTCCGGCGGGTTCGCGCCGCTCTTGCCCAGCGGCCGCCCGTAGTAATAGATCAGCTTCCAGCGAGCGGTGCGCACGCCGTAATGCGCCGGGACGTGGTGATCGCTGTCGTTGTGCATCCAGTAGCGGTAGTACATCGCCTGCCGCCAGTCCTTCGGCGTGTGGCCTTCCACGCAGGCGCGAAAACTGCGCCCCTGCATCTCGCCCGGCGGCTTGACGCCCGCGTAATCCAGGAACAGCGGCGCGAAATCGATGTTCAACGCCATGTCGCGATTCACCGACCCGCCTCGAATGGCGCCGGGATAGCGCATCAGGAACGGCATGCGCAGCGACTCCTCGTACATCAGGCGCTTGTCGAACCAGCCGTGGTCGCCCAGGAAAAAGCCCTGGTCCGAGGTGTAGATCACGATAGTGTTGGCCGCCAGGCCTTCGCTGTCGAGGTAATCGAGCATGCGGCCGACATTGTCGTCCAGGCTCTGTATGCAGCGCAGGTAGTCCTTGATGTAAAGCTGGTAGGCCCATTTGCGCAGAGCGTCGCCCTTCAGGTCGGGCGGCAGAGCCTGCTTGAGGTCCGTCTGGTTCATGTTCTCGCCCACCCGCATGGTGACCGCGGCCACGCTGCGCGCGCGCCCTTCGTAGTGGTCGTACAGGTTGTCGGGCTCGGGGATGACCTCCTTGGCGAACAGGTCTTTGTACTTCGGCGAGGGCTCCCAGGGCCGGTGCGGAGCTTTGTGGTGAGACATCACGAAGAACGGCTTCCGCGGATCGCGCCGTTTGAGCCAGTCCAATGTGAAGTCGCCGATCAGGTCGGTGCAATAGCCTTTGTACTGCTTCTGTCCGCCTGGCTCGAGGAAGGTGGGGTCGTAGTACACGCCCTGTCCGGGCAAAATATTCCAGTAATCGAAGCCCGTGGGATCGCTGGCCAGGTGCCACTTGCCGATCATGGCGGTCTGGTAGCCGGCCCTTTGCAGTTCCTTGGCGACGTGGTTGCGGCTGGGGTCCAGGCGGTCGTTCAGCGTGTAGACGCCGTTCCTGTGGCTGTATTGGCCGGTGAGGATGGCGGCGCGGCTAGGAGTGCAGATGGAGTTGGTGCAGAAACAATTGGTGAGCCGTACCCCGCCCTGCGCGATGCGGTCGATATGCGGAGTGCGGTTGATACGGCTTCCGTAGGCCGAGATGGCATGGGCGGCATGATCGTCCGCCATGATGTACAGGATGTTCGGTCTGGAGCCTGCGGCGGCGGCGGATGCGCCGGCCGCTCCCAGCGTGCCCAGAAACTGCCGGCGCGTGTAGTGGAGCATAAAAATCTATGCTACCCCTTCGGCGGAGGGGGCTGCGTCACGGCCGCCCTCCGCTCGACGCAGTCCTCGAAGCCCGCCGCCGCGCTCTCACCTAAACCCTTAGGAGTCAAATCGCCGGGATGCCTGCCGCTCGCGGAAGGCTACACGCTGGTCTATCGGACTTTCGACCTTCAGCGCCAGAAGGGCAAGCTGATGCGGCTCGAGGTGACCGGATCCGAAACCGTGACCGACGGCACGTTCGAGGCGTTCAAACTAGAACTCTCATCGGCCGATGGCGGTAACGAGAAGGCCGTCATCTGGATCGCCAAAAACACGCGCCAGGCGGTCAAGATGACCACCAGCCGATTCCCTAACCCGCACACGCGCCCGGCCCGTTTCACATCGGCGTCAACAGCGTGTACTCGAATCGCATGGGGTCGAGCCCGCGCGCTTTCACCATGCGCACGCAATCCTCGAGGGAGTTCCCGATCGCCTCGATGCGGCGCAAAGGCAGCGTCTCCGGCGTGTAGATTTCGAGCGCCACCCGCATCCCCGCAAAGCGGGCGCGCTCCTCCAGAGTCAGTTGATCGGGCGAGCGGCCAATGGCCTGGCTTGCATCTTTGGCGGCAGTCATCGTTCAGCAGAATTGTAGCAGAGCCGGGGCGACAGAAAGTCCCCGCCGCGTCCCATCGTGTCATCCCCTCCGTTTTCAATCGAATTCCAGCCGCGGCAGCGAGCCATGAAGACAATTTGTCCCGTCGCGCCGTTTCCGCTCCCGAACTGTTTTAGCTGAAATAGCGGGACTTGTCTCCGGACTCGAAATGGCCCTGAGAGTGCCCTCCATAGATCGACTGCAAACCGTTATGGAAATACCTCGAAACACGTTCCTCCTCCTGATCCTGGCGGCGGGCCTCGCACCCGCCGCCGATTTGTCCGGAGCCTCCCCGGCTCCCATCCTCCGGTACAAGATCCAGCCGGCGCAGAACATCGACAGCGCTCCGATAACCAAACCCGTGCCGCCTCCCGCGCCTCGCCATAAGAGCGGCCGGGCGTCCGCCATCTCCGTCGATTCCGTCGTGTGGGAAGGGGCCGTGTTCTGGAACTCGCCATTCGTTTGGGCTGAGTGCAGCGCCGTTCCCTTAACGCGTTTGGGGGTCTGACCAGCCCCCGAGCCCGGCAAAGAATCCGCTGCGGCGCGCACGCGCCGCCTAAGGCCATATATAGGCCCGCTGATCCACCGGCTTCCCGCGCGCCTGCTCTGGCGCCACGCCGCGGTTCCGAGGACGGCGCCGGCTGCGTTTCCCCAAATTGAGTGCTGGAGCTAACAGACAGCTCCAGCAAAAAAACTGCCAAAACAGTAGGGATCTGCACTTTGGCGGATCAAAAGTAGACAGCATGTGATATGCTCTCACTGAAAAACTCGGAGCTGGAATGGCAATCCTGGTCTATAGGGTCTAAAGTGACACGCTGTCATCTGCGTGTGCGAATCGGGCGTGGGGCCGTGCGCGGCCTATCCCATCCAGGTTCTAAGAGATGCGTTGCCGGGGCTGATTCCGGCCTGCGCCCCTTCGATTGGCGGGCGGGTGCGGTTCCAACGGCGGCTGCCCCGAAAAGGTCGGCGGGATGAGTTTGAATCGAACGATTGCGGGATCACTGGCGGGACTCGCCGCGGCGGGCCTGCTGGTGGCGTGGTCGTGGAGGCAATGGGGATGATCGAACACTATCTCTGGCTCACGCCGGTAGCAGTGCTGGCGGTGCTGTTTCTGTTTCGCTTCGTGGGGTGTGGCCTTGACGAAGGGGGCCTTCTTAGCACGTCACCTTCGTATGCCGACGCGGTGGAGTCCGACAGCCCTGTAGCCTTCTGGCAGCTCCAGGAGAGCGATCAAACTGCTGTGGGCACGGCATTCGGCTTGATCGCGCACGCTATTGGTGCGGCTTCGGGGCCCCCGCCGAGTGCTGCGGTCACCCCCGGAACAGACACCACAGGGGCGACGCTCCTGGTTCTATCCGTCACGGATTTCGATCAGGACTCGACCACGGACACCGTGAGCGACAGTTTTGGCAACACCTGGCACGCGCTCAAGAGGAGCGTGGACCCGACGGCTCTTACGAACCTGGCCATTTGGTATGCGTGGGACCAGGGAGGACTGCCACTTGTGGTTGGTCCGGGCCACACGTTCACGGTGTCCGGCGCTTTCAGCTCGATTGAGCTCACGGCCTGGTCGGGGACCAAGACCGGGTCCGATCCATTCGACCAGCAGAACGTAGGCGCG